>Ga0209694_1000125_pt1 | contig 145479 bp, 141 predicted proteins | sample GluameincwithD2O_FD_187499 | JGI IMG/M metagenome (GOLD analysis project Ga0209694, IMG submission 187499) | Mouse cecum microbial communities from Vienna, Austria - Glucosamine amended microcosms incubated with D2O (SPAdes) (version 2) | ecosystem: Host-associated > Mammals > Digestive system... | reverse complement strand
TCATAAAAGTACCTCCTTAATCAGGTGAAAGTAAATAATGAATAAACAGTTCCTGATTAATTGGCCTTTTTCTGAGTAATCAGAAAAAGGCCGCACATTTTGAGGTACTTGTCAAGTAATAATTAAAAAATTTGGGTTACTGGTAGAAAAAAAGAATTCGGACATAATATCCGAATTCTCGTTAAGTAAATGACATTGGGTATGATGTCTTATTTTCAACTGTCAAAAGACTTGAGGCATTCACTGTAATCCTCCGTATACTCCGGACATCCTTTGACGCTATGGCAATACCGCCTGGAAATCGGTCTGTCTCCAACACATATTGTTCCCACGCAATCTTCCAATCTCCTTTTATGAAGATCTCCTGTTCCGCCGGTATGATGTGATAATGCGCCAACACTGCATCATTTCTTTCATATTCTTCCCCGGACATGCCGGCAAAATTCCTTAACCATGCGCACACCTCGTCACAATTATGATTCTCGAACCATTTCGAATCACCATATACCAGTATAGATGCCTCACGCAAATACAGTTCTTCCGTATTGTTTTCCAGAAAGCAAAGCATCTTCATATTTGCGTCTATTCTTTCCGGATCGAATATTTTCCTCGGATCCTCGGTCTGTGCAAGTATGCTGTCACGGTATTTTTGTGCAGCCTCTCCCGCGCAGACATATGTCTCCATGATTTTTTTAATCTTTTTTACAATAGAGCTTTGAGGAACCACACCATATACCTCTTCCAGCCACTCATATATCGTATCCATCTTTTCTTCACAGAGATAGATCTTCTCAATGTCTTCACTGAATTTCAGACATTCTGCAGTGATGAACCCCATACTTTTTAACTCTGATACGGCGTCGCCGAAATGTTTTTTCCTTGATATATCCGCGTTATTCTTCTTATAATCTTTATAAATCTCTGTCGGCTTTAAAATGATCCTCCTTCTCATCACGCATGGAACTTCACCTTCCCGATCTGCATATTGTCATTACTAACCTTCAGAACCGGGATGATCACTCCGCATTCATTGCCGATGGATTCCAACTTATTGGGAGGCGCGCAGAATATCACCTGAAAATGCTGATTCTTGAAGAAATCCAACATCAGCTTTATATTATGATCGCTCATCTTCTCGAACGGCTCGTCGATGAAGATCAGCCTGACAGAATTTACCCTGACATTATAAAGCATGGAGAGCGCTGCCGAGAGAATCAGGGTATAAGGAATCTGCGTTCCCGCTCCTGAGTTATACCCTACCTGTTTCGACAGTTTCCCATCCTTTACCTCGTCATTATTGATGATGATCTCATAACTCATATAATTCCGGTAATCTGCGAATCTCTTCATCTGTGTCATATCATTCTGGTCGATGATCTTATTGATAATGTCCCGGATCTCTTTCTCTCTTGTCTCGACCTCGTCATTTTCATATCCCATAAGGCCGGTAAATGCAAACTGCCCGTCCAGCATATTGTTGGTTTCCTGCAGATATTCTGCATAGCGCAGAATCTTCGCATAATCAGAGTGATCGTTCAGCAGCTTTACATCGAACTGATATCTGGTAGAGAACTGAAGCTTCCGCAGCTCTTTATTGATATCCGCGATATCGCTCCTTGCGTCTTTCGCCGCTTCATAGATATTGAGCACGAACTCTCTTTTGAATATCCTCTCATAGGTAATGGTCTGCTCCTTCATCTTCTTCTGTATTCCCTGCAGGTCCTCGATCCATATCTTCCCTCTTCTTCTTTGATAAGCGGCTTCATACTCCAATCCCACCGGCAGTCTGTCCTCTTCCTGCTTGCGGTTATTATAACTTTGCTGCTTCCCTCTGATATCTCCTTCCAATTCTCTGACACGGCGGTCTTCTGATTGTTTCATCTCATACTGCATCAGCCCTCCGCCCGGATTCTCGCCGGACAGGTATCCGTCGTATTCTTCGACCGCTCTTTTGGCGGCAGAATGATTCCTGCTGCGCTCTTCTTCTAACTCTTTCCTTTTCTCCTCTTCTTCTGCCTTAAGCTTTTTGATGCGGCGTTCTTTCTCGGAAATCGTCGTCTCTAGTATCGTTTTCTTCTGCAGGTTCTCGGTCTGTGCTTTCTTCTTCTGCTCCAACTGTCTTCCTAATTCCGTCACACGCTCATTCAACGCCATGAACTCTTCATTCTGTTCCTGCGCCTCTATAAGTTCCTGATAATGCCCTCTCTCTTCCTTCAGGCTGGCAGATACCTGCGCCGCCTCCTTATGAGCGTTCAGATCATACTCTTTAAAATGATCCAGGCTGATCCGCAGATATTCGGCGTCTTCCTGCAGATTTTCCTGCTTCTCCATGATCTCATTTTCCCTGGCTTCCAGTTCCTTCAATTTCCTCTCGGCGGCTCTCTTATTTAGCTCGATTGCCTGATTGCCCAGACAATAGCTTTTTATCTTCTTCATGTTCATGTAAGTTACCGCCATGCTGCGGCTAAGCTTGCCTTCTTTTGACATGGCGTTATCATATTTCGGCACATCTTCAAGCTCCACAGCGTGGATCCTGCCAAGCCAGTATTTAAAATATTCAGCCGCCGTTTCGTTCTGAATATATAGATAATGGAATACGGAATCTGCTTTGCACTCTGTCTCCTTTTGAACCAGCCTCTTTGTATTGACCAGCTCCACATAATGGTGCCCGGAGCGATCCAGCACGGCATTTGCCACATCGAATGAGGACGGAGCGACGATGATCGCATAACGGTGTATTCCAAGGAATGTCTCTATGGCGTTTCTCCAGTTCTCATCCTTCAGTTCAACCACATATTCACACGCCATATGTGCTTCATCAGGAATCCCCTGCCGCTTAAACTCAAGATTTATCTCTCTGATCAGCTCTAACTGCTCCCGTACATGTGAATGATCGGTTCTGTTTTTATTACAGTTTTCAATAATTTCCGTCTGTTCTATACATTCTTTCCGGATATCTTCCGACTCTTTCTTAAGCAGTATCCTCTCTTCGATCAGATGGTCCCGGCGCTTCCGGATCTCTTCTTTCATTGTGTCGATAAAACGTTGCTTTTCTGCCGCTTCTATTTCTTTCGATACCAGAAGCCCTGCCATATTGGCATCCATTTTCCCCGCTCCTGACTCCCTCAGACGTGCCGCAGCTTCCTGCATCCTCTTCTGGAATATCTCAAGCCTTTCCTTTTCCACATCCTGAACAGCCAGCTGTTCTTCATATGTATGGATCAGCTGCTGTGAAGCGTCGATGGCTTTCGACACATCAAGATCGCGTAACGCCCTCTTTGTCTCAGAATAGTACCGATCGATCTCGTCAATCTCCTGATACTGTTCGCGGATCTTTTTCTCCAGTGTCTCACACGTGATCCTGCCTTCCTTTACGATATCCTCCGCTTCACGGATCTCCCTTTGACACTGCATCTGTTTTTTATATTTGATCTTAATATCATCGACCTTAAGCTGAAATGATTTCTTATCATGCTCGTCATAATCTTCCAGGATAGACTCCAGATCCTTGAGTTCCTGATCGATCTGTTCCAGGCTGCTGTTGATCTGCTCGATATTCTTCTTCGCTTCTTTTAATTTATCAAAATTAACATCATGCTCTTCCAACACGGATTCCTTAATGAATTCCTGGATCTTCGCAGCCGGGTTATATGCCATGATATTTCTGAGCTTCCTCTGGTACTTCGGCACCTCCTGATAAGGCAGTTTAAGCCCTGTCATCTGCATGAACAGGGTGATCCCCTCTTTCTTATTCTTCATCTGTACACCGTTTCTTTTCTGAAATCCGGACGCGTCATAAGGTTTTTTTACCGCGTCTTCTTCGTATACAAATGCAATATCCTTAAGCGTGTTTCCATCCGACACATACCAGTGCGTTCCTCTGATATCTGTGACCGCCGTCTCTATCACGACGCCCAGGACAAAGGGATTCTCATTGATCTGGTCAAAATATTCCAACGCGATGTGTGTATACACCACCGGTATCTTTTCCGCAGGCCTGGCATATATCCCGGCGCTGGCGTCCACCAGGCAACGGGTATAAGAGAGCAGATTCCGTTTCCCGCCCCCGGTATTATAGCCGCTCGTCGCCTTATTAAACTGTGTATCCCCTGTATATGCATATTTGACGGCGTCCAGTATAGTCGACTTCCCGCATTCATTCTCGCCCGAGATCAATGTCAGGCCTTCCGAGACAGGGATCGTCGTATTGCCGAATCCATACCAGTTCACCAGATGTACTTTCCGTAAGATCGTCTTATTCATCCTCACCCTCGCTTTCCAGATATTCTTCCATGACCCGCCTAAGCTGTCCGATGTCCATGCAGAAAAGCAGCGACGGATACAATCGTACCTTTCCTTCCTCCGTACCTACATCGTCGCTGTGATCGATCAGGTTGAATCTCTTAAATATACGATAAGCGTCTTTGAAATCTGACGGCTTCATCATAACCTGATAGATCTTACATTTATCCACGATATCGCCCACCGTCACATACACCGGATCCGAATATCCCATACGTTCCAGGAATAAACCCCAGAGCACCATCAATAACTGGATCTGTTTCGTATCAAAGCGATACAGATTAAGCCTTTTTAAACCTACGGTCTCTACATCTTCATCTGCCTGCTGCAGCATCGCTACCTTCATCCGCTCTTCCACCACAACTTTATATCCGATCGCCGCCAGATATGTATTGACATCGTATTGATTCGACTCAGACGCTATGAATTCATATAGCTTTTCATCCCGGTCTTCTACGATAAATGTTGCGTCTAGCAGCTTCCGGATACATCGCTTGAATAAATATGCGTCTTCCCCGCTCATTTTCTCCATAAAACTGTAATCACTCATAGATCTACTCCCCTTTTATCCTCTGCTTTCTATCTCACAGATCTCCTTTTTTATCTCCTGCTTACCGTCACATTCGTAATATCCGCAGCTTCCGTCTCCACCATCTCCTCCGACAACTGAACATCATAGGGGAATTCCTTATTCCTTGCGTAAACCATCGCCGCCGCGTACATCAGGATCTCTTCTTTCCTATGGACCTTCTTTTCCTTGATGCTTATTTTCTTCTCATTTCCCAGCTGCACGTCGAGGAAATTACTTACCCGTTCCACGGAAAATCTGTTCGGAGCGCTTTGAAAGAGATGCTCTGTCTGCGCCGCCTTCTCTTCCTCTGACAATTCCTCGGCGGCAAGCCCGATATTCTCTCCTTCGTTCTTCGCTCTTCTATTCTTTTCAAACGACTTATATCCGATATATTTCTGATTGACGACACGCGCGCAGTCCGCCGCCTTTTCCATCGCCGTATCCCGCTCATCTTCCGGCAGCTTCGATACTGCGGTGAGAAAATCATGGAGCACGGCTTCTAGCCGGATCCCGTTGCCTGCCATCAGCATGATCCTCGTATTCGCAAGGTTATAGTAAGTATTGATCCGGCTGTCGATCATTTCCATATTCGATTCATATTCCACGCTCAGAAAATGCTGCAGTTCTGCAAAATACTTCTCTACGCGCTCTTGTGCGGCTTCGTAACTCATCTGCCGCTTTTCAGAGCATTCCCGGATCATCTTATCGCACATCTCTCCCTGCCTGAGTACACGCAGCTTTCCCTTTATATAAGAGAGCTGCGCAGGAATCAACCCATTATTCTTGATAAAGAAATATTCCCGGAAGAAATGGTCTAGCATCTCATCTCTTATGATAAATTGGCCGAAACTGTTAATATCCTGAAACGCGATCACAGCTTTCATAATACCTCCAATACTGTTCTTTAGATCTGAAAGTTCGTTTTTTAACTCCGTCTCATTATTAAGCAGCGGCAGGAGAATATTCGTATAAGGCCTTTCCCGGCGCACGGAATCTTCGTCAAAAGCAGATCTTATGATATCATACATGGCAAAGATCCGGTTCGACATCTCACCCTCATCGGTCTTCTCTGTCATTCTTCTGAGAAAATCCATGAGCCGTCTGCAGTCGGTGGAGATATCGACAACATACTCTCCATTGCGCCCGATCTCCCGCGGAAGCAGCCACCCGCACTCACGGAACAGAGAAAGGATCTCTCCCGCCTGAAGCAAAGCGTCACTGTCTTCCGACGCGGAAATCTCCTCATTCCTCAGATAAATGGTTATACTGTCTTTTGCATCTGATTCATACAAAACCGGCAGTTCCTTCGCTCTTTCGATCAATATTTGGATACAATTATAATATACCCTGCGATACTTCAGATTTAAAGGCTTGAAAAAAGAATCATTTCGTATATAATCAAAAAAATTCACGCTTTCTCCTCTTATGTAAGCAAGGGAGCATCTTTGTCACAGCTTACAACAAAGAAACTCCCTTTTTATCACTTCATTATTTCATCTGCTCCACACGTTCCTGAACCGTCTTATTGAAATTCTGCACCTTCCGGTCATAGGTTTCATCCATATATCTGGAATGCAGTATGAAATCCGCCGTCGCCAGATTATTCGCGATCGGAATATCATAAACCACAGCAATACGCAGCAGCGCCTTCACATCCGGGTCATGCGGCTGTGCCTCCAACGGATCCCACAAAAAGATCATGAAATCAATCTGGCCTTCAACGATCTTCGCGCCGATCTGCTGGTCGCCGCCAAGGGGACCGCTGTTATAGCCCTTAACCGGAAGCCCGGTCTTTTCCGCGATCAGCCTTGAGGTTGTACCCGTCCCGCACAAGAAATGCCCTTTCAGGATCTCCTTATTCTTATCACACCACTCTACCAGTTCTTTCTTCTTTCCGTCGTGCGCTACCAGTGCGATATGCTTCGTCTTTCCAATTTCAAATGTTACGTAATTTTCATTTGCCATTTTCTCTTCTCCTTTCAAAGTTTCGGCTTACCGTTGTATCTTTCTATTCTTCTTCCTCACAGCATGTGTCTTCATAATATTTCATAAGCGCCTGCGTACCCAAATCACCGTTGCCTTCTGCCGCCAGTTCTTCATAATTCGCCAGCGCCTGGCTCAGCACATCCAGACACAGTCCGCTCATATTCGCCTCCGTAAGCGCAAGCCTCATATCTTTGATAAAATGCTTCATAAAGAAGCCCGGCGCATAATCGTCTGCCAGGATCTTCGGGCCAAAGGTATCAAGCTGTTTACTTCCCGCGGCTCCTGTCGATACGGAATCTAAGAGCACCTGCAGATCCAGCCCCTTGGCTTTCGCATACGTCAATGCCTCACAGACCCCGGACAGAGTACCTGCGATCATAATCTGGTTCGCAAGCTTCGCATGCTGTCCGCAGCCGGCTTCTCCCTGATAGTTGATGTTGGCGCCCATCGCTTCGAACAGCGGCATGCAAGAAGCGTAGTCTTCTTTACCACCACCCACAAGGATGGATAAAGTTCCTGCCTTCGCACCGCCGTCTCCGCCCGTCACAGGCGCGTCCAGCACATGATATCCTTTTTCCGTTCCGGCTTCGGCGATCTTCTTTGCAAGCATCGGGCTTGTGGTCGTCATATCGATCAGATATGCTCCCTGCTTCGCGCTGTCCAGGATATTTCCCGTATCAAAATACACCTCTTCCACATCCTGTGGGAATCCTACGATGGTGATCACCGCGTCGCAATCGCTTACACATTCCTGGATCGACTCATGAAAGACGGCTCCCTCGCCGATCACATCTTCCACCTTCTCCTTTGTCCTGGCATAGATATGGAGCTCGAACCCGGCTTTCATAAGGTTACGTACCATGGACTTCCCCATGATCCCAACCCCGATAAAACCAATCTTATGCATGTTTTCTCTTCCTCCTGTTCTTATATATATTCTCTGATACAACCTGCTACATCTCCAGCTTTTCCACTACTTCCCCTTGTCTCTTATAGATACTTCCTGACGGCACGTATCCTCTGACACTGGAAAGCGGATAGATATTGGTATGGCTGCCCACCACGCTTCCCGGATTCAGAACCGTGCCGCATCCGACTTCCACCTCGTCCCCGAGCATGGCTCCGAACTTCTTGATCCCGGTCTCTATATTGCCTTCCGGAGTCTTCACCACTACCAGCTTCTTATCGGACTTTACATTGGATGTGATGGAACCCGCGCCCATATGCGCCTTATAACCAAGAATCGAATCTCCGACATAATTATAATGCGGTACCTGCACTTTATTGAACAGGATCACATTCTTAAGCTCCGTCGAATTGCCAACCACGGCGCCCTCTCCCACGATGGCATTTCCGCGGATGAACGCGCACTGCCTTACTTCCGCATCCTTGCCGATGATCGCCGGTCCGTGGATATACGCGGATTCGAATACCTTCGCCGACTTGGCGATCCATACGTCCTCGCCAACCTTGTCATACTCATCCTCAGAAAGCGTCGCGCCAAGACGGAGGATAAATTCGCTGATCCTTGGCAATACCTCCCACGGATAAGTTACTCCTTCAAAGAGATCCTTTGCGATTGTCTCCTCCAATGTGTACAATTCCTTAACTGTCAATCCTTTCATGTTGTCTGTCTCCTCTCTTTATTGTTAGCGTAAAAACCCGTTTCTGCAAACGCCTTTTATCCTACTTCTTATGATTCTTATAAGCCGCGGCAGCCTTATCATAACAGGCACGAAGCTGTCCCTGGTTATTCAGCCCCTTCACGCCTTCAGTCCTGCTCACGATAAAATGATCCAGCTTCTTCCTGTATTCATCTGGCGTGATCTCTCCGTCAGCCACATAGGTCAGCCCCTTCTCCCAACTTGCCGTGAGTTCCGGGTTCAGAAGGGACTTGATCGAATGCTCCACTACGTCGAAGATCATCTCTCCAAGCAGAGTCGGCGTCACGATCTGCGTCTTCTTGTTCAGGGCAAGATATTTGATATTGAATAATTTCTTCAGGATCTCACCTCTGGTAGCGCTGGTGCCGATCCCGCTTCCCTTGATCTGCGCCCGCAGTTCTTCATCTTCGATCAACTGCCCCGCGTTCTCCATGGCAAGTATCATCGAACCCGAATTATACCGTTTCGGGGGCGATGTCTTTCCTTCCTTGATCTCCAATGACCTGACCGGAAGTGTCATACCTTTCTTAAGCTTCTGTATCTCCTGGAAAAACGCTGCGTCCGAATCCTGCTCCCTGCTGCCTTCCGGCGGATCCTTCCCCGCATCTTCCCCGCCGCCCTCTGCCTCTGGCATGGAGCCTTTCTTTTTCCCCGGAATCCCCGCCACCTTCAGATATCCTTCCTCTGCCAATACCTTGAAGTTCGCAAAGAAAGATTCTTCCCGTATCTTCGTCACGATCCCCGTCTTGAGATAAACTGCCGGCGGATAGAAGATACTAAGGAACCTCCTGACGATCACATCATATACCTGTACCGACAGATGCGGCAGTGCCCCAAGGGCATTAAGCCCCTGCCCTGTGGGAATCACCGCATAATGGTCGGTGATCTGTTTGTCATTGACGTATCTTGTCTTCTGAAGCCCCTTATGGCTCCCAAATCCGACGATTTCTTTCAGATACGGCACGGCGGGTTCGTATTTCATCAGCCCGTTCAGATTCTTATGGATCTCTTTTGCCACTGCGGTGGACAGGACTCTGGCGTCTGTCCTTGGGTAGGTCACAAGCTTCTTCTCATACAGTTCCTGGACGATGCGAAGCGTCTCGTCCGGACTGATCCGGAATCTCTTAGAGCATTCGTTCTGCAGCTCTGCAAGATTGAACAATAGCGGCGGATTCTTCTTCTCTTTCTTCCTCTCTATGGATACGATCTGACAGGTGAGCGGATCCTCTTCATTCAGATACGCGATCAATCCTTCCGCTTTCTCACGCTCTTTGAATCCATTCTCTTTATACAGATCAAAAGACTCGAACCATCGGGAACCCTTCACCGCCCTCCATTCACTCTCAAAAGCGGCTCCGTCTTCGCCGCTCATACTGACCACCCGATAAAACGGCGTCTCAACGAATTCCCGGATCTCCCGTTCCCGGCGGACTACCATGCCAAGGACACAGGTCATAACCCTTCCGACGGATATCACAGAATACTTCGTATTCAGATAGCGCGCGATACTGTCTCCGTATTTCAGCGTCAGCAGGCGCGAGAAATTGATTCCCATCAGGTAGTCTTCCTTTGCGCGAAGATAAGCCGACGCAGACAGATTGTCGTACTCCTTCAGATCCTTAGCCTCCCGTATGCCTCGCAGGATCTCCTCTTCTGTCTGGGAATCGATCCAGACCCTGCGGCGCTCCTTTCCTCTTACATTCGCCTGCTGTTCCACAAGCCGGTAGATATATTCTCCTTCCCGCCCGGAATCCGTGCACACATAGATACGTTCCACATCCTTGCGGTTCAAAAGCCCGGAAACAATACGGAATTGCTTTTCAACCGCCGGAATGATCTCGTATTTGAACTCTTCCGGCAGAAAAGGCAGCGTCTGAAGGCTCCATCTCTTAAGAGACGGATCGTAACTCTCCGGATAGCTCATCGTTACCAGATGTCCGACACACCAGGTAACGACCGCCTCCTCTGATTCCAGATACCCGTCTCCTCTTCTCGCCTTTATCTTCAGCGCCTTGGCAAATTCCTGCGCCACACTGGGCTTCTCCGCGATATAAAGTGATTTCCCCATATAACTTATTGCTCTCCTCCACTGGCGACAAATAAGGCTCTATCTCTTCAAGATCCTTCTGAGCCACTCGCTGATCGGCCTCTCCCTCTGCGGCTCTTCCCTTCTTGCATGGATCGCTTCTTCCATAAACATAGCCTGGGAGTCAACCGGCGTCTCTGTCGCCTTTCTCTTAACAAACGTACCGTCGCTTTGCAGAATCCTGGCTTTCACATTATCATTCAGCATGACACGCAGATAATGATTGATCTGTCTTCTGATATTCTCATCTATGATCGGACATGCAACCTCGACACGCTTCTCCGTATTCCTCGTCATCATATCTGCAGAGCCGATATAGATCTTCTGTGCCGCTCCCGTCCCGAAGCTGAAGATCCGCGCATGCTCCAGATATCGTCCTACGATACTCATCGACCGCAGATTCTCCGTATATCCCGGAACTCCCGGAAGTATACAGCAGATTCCCCGGACGATCAGGTCCACCCTTACCCCCGCTTTGGAGGCTTCCGATATCTTCGAAATAAAGTCTGTATCCGTCAGAGAATTCATCTTCATGATGATCCTGCCGTTCGTACCCTTCTTTATCTCTTCCTCTATCAGATACAGGACCTTCTGTTTCAGGCTTGTCGGCGATACGATGATATGGTCGTAACTGCCGTCCAGATTACCGATGGACATATTCTTAAAGAACTCTGCCGCATCCTTCCCGATCGCCGGATTCGCAGTCATCAGAGAAAGGTCTGTATACATCGCAGCCGTCTTCTCATTATAATTACCTGTCCCGATCTGTGTGATATACTGAACCTCATTCCGGTTCCGGTATGTGACCAGGCATATCTTCGAATGCACCTTATAGTCTTCAAATCCATAGATCACACGGCAGCCCGCCTCTTCCATACGCTCGGACCAGTCAATATTATTCTGCTCATCGAACCTTGCTCTTAATTCGATCAGCACCGTGACGTCTTTTCCATTCTCCGCAGCCGCACAGAGATATTCCACAAGCCTTGCCTTCTTCGCGAGACGGTAGATCGTGATCTTGATCGTGACGACATTCGGATCCACCGACGCCTCCTTGATCATCTTCAGGAACGGATCCATGCTCTCGTAAGGATAATACAGCAGGATGTCCTTCCTCTTTATCTGGCGCATTACATTGCCGTCCTGCACATGTGAAGAATTCTGCGGCGTAAACGGACGGTAAGTCAGCGAACGCTTCATCGACTCCGGAAGCTTGCCGTTGATCCCGAATACGAAATCCATCTTCATCGGCACCTTACTCCGGAAGATCTGCGCCGGCTCGATGTTGAATTTCTCGCAGAAATAAGTTTCCATATCCGGTTTCAGCTTCTCGGCAACCTCAAGACGCACGACCGCCATCCTGCGGCGCTTATGCAGCGTCTCCTTCATCAGATAACGAAAATCATCACTGATATCCAGCGCCTCGTCATCCGGCGCAATATCCGCGTTCCTTGTAACACAGATATAATTGGCATCCGAGACTTCATATTTGGAGAATACAAGATCCAGATACTCCATGATCACCTTCTCCATGCGGATATACCGGATATCATGCCCCGGAAGCTGCAGGATCTCTGACACGAAAGACGGAATGGGAACGATCCCCATCATGTTCTTCACACCGGATTTCTCCTTGAACCTTAAGTTCGCCGTCACATAGATCTCCTTGTTCAAAAGATGTGGGAACGGATGATTGGCGTCTACGATCTGCGGAGAAAGAACCGGAAGGATCTGCTCTTTAAAATATTTCTTCACATATTTCTTTTCATTCTGCTCCAGATCCTTAAGATTCAGACTGCATATGCCATATGGCTGCAGCTGCTTCTTAATCTCCGCGTACGCCTTATCCCGCTCTTTATAAAGCGGGGCAACCGCTTCAAAGATCCTGTCAAGCTGTTCCTTGGGCGTCATCCCGGAACGGCTGTCCCTGGCGTTCGCATCCGTGTGCGCCATATCAAAGAGGCTTCCGACACGTATCATAAAGAATTCATCCAGATTCGTGGTGAATATCGCAACAAATTTTAAACGTTCCAGAAGAGGGACAGAGGCATCCTGCGCTTCTTCTAATACTCTCTGGTTGAACTTAAGCCAGGAGAGTTCTCTGTTCTGAGTATAATTCAGAATCTCTTTGTCCATATCCGTACCTCACATTCTATCACCTTTTACTCATCATAAACCTACTCTGTCAGGTATACCGCCTAACACATCCGTTTTACTGCGGGATCTTTGCTTTGATATACCCCTTCGCCGTCAGCGCTTCCGCACAAAGAACTGCTCCGCCTGCCGCACCGCGCACCGTGTTGTGAGAAAGTCCGACAAACTTATAATCATAGATGCTATCTTCCCTAAGACGTCCGATGGAGATTCCCATTCCATTCTCATACTCGACATCCAGCGCTACCTGCGGACGGTTCTCTTCGCCAAGATACCGGATGAACTGCTTTGGCGCACTCGGCAGATTCTCTTCCTGCGGATATCCTCTATAATTCACTAGCTTCTCGATCAGTTCTTCCTTCGTCGGCTTCTTTGCAAAATTAATAAACACTGCCGCCGTATGCCCGTTCAGCACCGGCACGCGGATGCACTGGCAGGTAATCTTAGGCAGATCTGCCTTCTTAATCTTGCCGTTTTCTACTTTTCCCAATACACGCAGCGGTTCCTGCTCGCTCTTTTCCTCTTCCCCGCCGATATATGGGATGATATTCTCTACCATCTCCGGCCAGTCCTTGAACGTCTTACCGGCGCCTGAGATCGCCTGATAGGTCGTCGCTACCACTTCCGTCGGTTCATATTCCCTCCAGGCGGCAAGGCACGGCGCATAACTCTGGATCGAACAATTCGGCTTCACCGCGATGAATCCGCGCGTCGTACCCAGACGCTTCTTCTGGTCTTCGATCACTGCAAAATGCTCCGAATTGATCTCCGGCACCACCATCGGCACGTCCGGCGTCCACCGATGGGCGCTGTTGTTCGACACAACCGGCGTCCCCGTCTTCGCATATTCCTCTTCAATCGCCTTGATCTCATCCTTCGTCATGTCCACGGCGCTGAACACGAAATCCACCGTTGCCGCAACCTTCTCCACTTCATTCACATTCAGCACTTTAAGCTTCTTCACGCCCTCCGGCATCGGCGTCGTCATCTTCCACCTGCCGCCTACCGCTTCCTCATAGGTCTTTCCTGCCGACCTTGGGCTTGCCGCCACCGTCACAACCTCGAACCAGGGATGATCCTCAAGCAGCGAGATAAAACGCTGCCCTACCATTCCCGTTGCTCCTAATATACCCACTCTTAACTTCTGTTCCATGCTTCATCTCTCCTCTGTTATTCTATCCTATATTCTCTAAGATCACATTTTCCCGATCTGCATCAATACTCACCCAGATACTTTCTGCAGGCGGCGATCTGCGCCTCCATCGCCGCCTTTCCCGGCGCTCCCGCCGTGACGCGCTTATTTACACAGGTCTCCATACTAATGGCTTCATAGATATCCTCTTCAAATACCGGCGATATCTTCTGATATTCCGCAAGCGGCAGATCATCAAGCGCAACCTTCCTCTCTATGCAAAGAAGCACTAGCTCGCCTACGATCCCATGGGCATCCCTGAAAGGAACTCCATGATTCACCAGATAGTCCGCGGCATCTGTGGCATTGGTAAATCCATGCTTCGCGCTGTCCTCCATCCGGTCCTTCCTGAAATTCATCGTCCTGAGCATCCCGGTAAATAAGGCAAGACATCCCTTCGCCGTGTCGATCGCGTCGAATGCCCACTCCTTGTCCTCCTGCATATCCTTATTATATGCAAGAGGAAGCCCCTTCATCGCCACCAAAAGCGTATTCAGCGCGCCATAGACACGCCCTGTCTTTCCCCGGACTAATTCTGCGATATCGGGATTCTTCTTCTGCGGCATAATACTGCTTCCTGTACTGTAGGCGTCGTCAATCTCCACGAACTGATATTCATTGGAATTCCAGATGATCACCTCTTCTGAAAACCGGCTCAGATGCATCATCATGATCGACAGCGCAGACAAAAGCTCCAACAGATAATCCCGGTCTGACACGCCGTCCATACTGTTCCTCGTCGGTCCTTCGAATCCAAGCAGGCTTGCCGTGTAATCCCGGTCCAGAGGATACGTTGTTCCTGCCAGCGCTCCGGAACCCAGAGGGCAGGTATCCATCCTTCCATAGATTCCCGCAAGACGCTCATGGTCTCTCCGGAACATCTCAAAATACGCTCCCATATGATGCGCCAGTGTGACCGGCTGCGCCTTCTGCAGATGCGTAAAGCCCGGCATATATGTGTCCACATTCTCTTCCATGATCCCAAGGATCGCAAGCAGAAGCTCTCTGACCAGCTGGTTTAATATATGTACTTCATCTCTGGCGTATAACTTCATGTCCAGCGCCACCTGGTCGTTGCGGCTCCTTCCTGTATGTAATTTCTTTCCCGGCTCGCCGATCCGGTCGATCAGCGTCGCTTCCACAAAGCTGTGGATGTCCTCATACTGGTCTGTGATCTCAAGCTTCCCGCTCTCAACGTCGCTTAAGATCCCCTCAAGCCCTTCGATGATCTTCTCTTTCTCAAGCTCTGTCAGGATCCCCTGCCTCGCCAGCATCATCACATGCGCGATGCTGCCCCTGATATCCTGTGCATAGAATCTCTTGTCAAATGAGATCGACGCGTTAAAATTATATACCAGCTGATCCGTTTCTTTCGTAAAACGGCCGCCCCATAACTGTGCCATATCTTTCATCTCCTTTTTCTTTCACTCATTTCTCCGGCACGGAAAACTCACACCCGCAATAATCCTGCCGGTAGAGCCCATACTTTTTCGACAATTCAATGGAACGCTTATAACCATTCTTCTTCTTGAAATCCGACGGAAGATAGTCCACTCCATATTCTTTTGCAAGCCTCATCCCGATCTCATTCAGCTTTGCGGCATTCTTAAGCGGGCTGATACTTAATGTTGTCGCAAAATAATCGAACCCACATTTCCTGGCAACCTCCGCCGCTTCCCGAAGCCTCAGTTCATAACACTTAGAGCAGCGTTCCCCGCCTTCTGCCACATGCTCCAGTCCCTTCGCCATCTCATAGAACCGGTCACTGTCATAATTTCCTGCCATGAACGTAACCGGATGACAGGTCTTCATCTGCGAGAGCAAAGTCTGCTGCTCCAGGATCCTCTTGGTATACTCGCTCTCCGGATATATATTAGGATTATAATAGAATACTGTAATCTTAAAATAATTACTCAGATACTCCAACACATAACTGCTGCAGGGCGCGCAGCAACTATGCAGCAGAAGGGACGGGACCCTCTCTTCCTTCCCCAGACGCCCGATCAGTTTATCCAACTCTTTCTGGTAATTCATCAAACTTCTCCTTTTTGTATTCTTTTGCATTATACCCGCTTTCTTTGCTTCTGACAAGATAATCCGTCACTAAATCGAGAGATTTACATAAAATAATGTAATAAATCAACTTTAGCTGCAAAAGAACTGTATATTGGCAGCCTTAAGCTGAACCGCTGAATCACTACAAAATACAGGAGGTTCCTATGGAACAAGTATTAGAACTCAAACATATCCACTACGCCTACCACACTCTGGACGGAGAAACTCCCGCTCTTACAGACATATCCTTCGCACTGAACAAGGGCGAATTCGTATCGATCGTGGGACCTTCCGGCTGCGGCAAATCCACGCTCCTCTCCATCATCTCAGGACTTCTGGAGCCGGAGAAAGGGCTGATCAAGATCAACGGAAAATACCTAAAAGAAAGCACCACCAACGTAGGCTACATGCTCCAGCACGATGAACTCTTTGAGTGGCGTACCATCTACAATAACGTAGTCCTGGGGCTTGAGATCCAGCACATGCTGACCGCCCGGACCCGCCAACGTGCCCATGAGCTGTTGGATCTCTACGGCCTCCGTCAGTTCGAGGCGTCACGCCCCTCCGAATTATCCGGAGGCATGCGGCAGCGGGCGGCGCTGATACGCACTCTGGTATTAGAGCCTGACCTGCTGCTTCTGGATGAGCCATTCTCCGCTCTTGATTACCAGACACGCCTGACCGTCGGCGATGATATCGGCCAGATCATCCGCAAAGAAGGCAAATCCGCCCTCCTTGTGACCCATGATCTGTCAGAAGCCATTTCTCTTGCCGACCGTGTCATCATCCTCTCAGGACGCCCGGCGACGATCAGGCAGACGATCCCTCTGATCTTCGACCTCGATGCGGATACACCGCTGAACCGGCGCAATGCCCCGGAATTCAAGACATATTTTAATCTGATATGGAAGGAGTTGAACACAGATGAATAATCTGTCAGACGAACAGAAGAAATATCTGCTGATGCACCGCAAACATAAGCGGATCGTCCGCATATCCAGGGTATTGATCCTGCTTAGTTTCCTTTTTATCTGGGAATTTACCGCCAACACGGGGATCATTGATTCCTTTATCTTCAGCAGCCCCTCTAAGATCGCGCTCTGCTTCTTTGACATGGTTCTGGATAAGAGCATCTTCCTGCATCTTGGAGTGACTCTGTATGAGACGATCCTAAGTTTCCTGCTCGTGATTGCCATCAGCATCCTGATGGCAGTCGCCTTATGGTTCAGCAGCAAGCTCTCCGAGATCCTGGATCCTTATCTTGTCGTACTGAACAGCCTGCCCAAATCCGCGCTGGCGCCGCTATTGATCGTATGGCTTGGAGCAACAAAGACAACCATTATCGTTGCCGGAATGTCGGTCGCCGTCTTCGGGAGCATCTTAAGCCTCTACACCAGCTTCACCACGGTGGATCCCGGCAAGATCAAGCTGATCTATACTCTGGGCGGCAATCGCTTCCATGCATTGACAAAGGTGGTACTGCCAAGCTCCATCCCGTCGATCATCAGCAATATGAAAGTAAATATAGGCCTCTGCCTGGTAGGCGTCATCATCGGGGAATTCCTCGCCGCAAGAGACGGCCTGGGATATCTGATCATTTATTCCAGCCAGGTATTTAGACGGGAAGGCATTCTGATACAGTATGATATCGATAAATATTTCATTCATACTTTTCGATAATACATTGATGTCTTTTCAGTCTTTTATCGTAATTAATCCCTACAAGCAATATCTCACCCGTATAATGTTCTAAAGCCTTGGTATATTTTTTCTCCTTAATCGGAACAGAGGAAAGATGTACCTCCTCAATCTGCTCTGCCACAGTATCGGCATCCATATTCCACGTTGCTTCCAACAATTTCTTTGAATTTGAGAATATCTTCACGATTTTTTCCCAACCACTATTTTTTACCGCTCTTATAAACTCTTCTTTAATCTCCTCATTCGGAATATATACTTCTTTACAATATTTATCATAAGCTAAATATCCCAAATGAACCAACAGGGTAAGGATATCATCTTTGCTTCTAAAGGAAGTCATATCATTCTGGAAAGCCCCAGTATCAATTTCACATCTCCCTCCGCCGATCATAAATAGGATATCATCTTTCAATCCCTCATAATTCAGATTGATGTATAATTTTAATCCCTCATAAGTTTCTGTCTGCGTCCAATAATTTTCAAATTCCCCATTCATCATAGCCTGTACAATAGATCTCGGATTATAGATATGGACTTTCCGTTGAAAAAAATATCCGTCATACCAATGCTGCGCCTCTGTAAAGTCCATACTATTTCTCTGACAAAGCTCCTTTACCTCATCCTCCGTAAATCCAACATATTTTGTCAATCCTCTCGGATTGATCATCGTATACTCATCAAAATTGTTCAGTGCAGATTCTGTTCCATATTTCTTAATTGGGAGAATTCCGGTAATATATGCCAGATGAATACACTCTTCCGCAGCAGCTCCTTTAAACAGACTTCTCAGGAACATAATGTATTCATTCTGCAATTTTGTATTCTCCTTTTCCTCCCGGAAAATACAATCCCATTCATCTATGATTACTATAAATTTCTTGCCAATTTTTACCTTGAGCCTTTGCAGGGCACTGGCAAGTGATCTTTCTTCACCTGTTAAAAAAGTACCATATAACTGGTATATTTCCTCTAACACACTTTTTTGCAAATAAGAAAGGAATTGTTCCTTGCAGCCCTCATTCATCACAATGCTCCGGATCAACTGCATATCAAGCCGCAATACATCATATTTATTCAAATGCTGTCTAAACGAATCTTCTTCTGCCACCTTATATTTTTGAAACAATTGATATGAGTCGCAACCAGAACTATAATATGCAGCCAGCATCTTTGCGGCCATCGACTTTCCAAAACGCCGTGGCCTGCTCACACAGACATATTTATTTTCTGTGTCAAGAACTCTGTTCATATCATGGATCAATTCTGTTTTATCTACATAAATCTCCGATCTGACTGACGTAAGAAATCCTTCGTTATCCGGATTCAAATAAATTCCCATAATATATTTCCTCTCTGCACGATCTAACTGACTACAATAATCCTATATAATCCTTATTTCAACCATTTACATTCAGCTTTTCAATCAATCATAGTATACCACATCTTTTTGCACAAGTAACTGTTATCTTAAAATTTCCCACTCTCCCTTCCCTCCGCTCCCGTTAAACCTCACCTTTCCTTCCGACTTCAATACACGGATCCTGTAGTTGGCTCCTGACAGGCTGATCCCCAACGCCTCAGCAATTTTTCTGGCTGTTATCTGCGGATCCTCCCGCATCATATCAACGATCATCTCCCGTTCTGTCCTCTTTTTCTTCCGATAATCAAACAGATCGCCATATTCCACTTTCAGACAGTTTTCATATTTTTCCATTCCTGTAATCTTTGATAAGCTGAATACGATCTCCATATGCTCAGGATAGATCAATATTTTTTCCACTTCATCCAATATCTCTGCAATTCCAGCTTTTTCTACGGCATTTCCCATCTTAAGCGCCTGTTCGATCTGTATCAGCCTCTCTCCTAATGTACTTCCTTTTACCTTCTTCTGTTCCAGTTCCTTTATTTTACCTTGAATATCAGAAAGCTTCTGTTCCAATTCCTTTTGCTTTCGCTGATATACCTCATTGGGAATAATTTCCTCCAATAGTTTCTCTACTAAAAGATCCATCTGGTTCAGGAGTTTTTCTTTCTGTTCATACCTTCTTTCAAGCTCTGGCTGATCATCCTTTTCTTTTAAGACGATTTTTAACATATCTATCATATGGCTGATAATCTGTTCCTGATCTGGTTTATATATGTTTTCACAAACCTGGCCTAGCAATTGATATAGCGTCTCTTCATCAATATGTACATTATCACACCCTTCCAAATCTTCCTGCCCGGTTCTGCTTAACTGTGGACGCTTTGCTCTGCTATCATTCCTGCCTGTTTCCAGATACCTTTTACACTTCCATTCATAGATAATGGCTCCATCTTTATAACGTCTTCTTGTTCTTCTATAATAGGGACTTTTACATAACCCGCAAAATACTTTCCCGCTTATCTGAGACTTGCCTTTATAACGTCCTCTCTTTTTTTCTCCTGTCCTGTTTGTCTTTTCTGCCCTCTTCGCTATTTCCTGATTCGCTATCTCCCATAACTCTTTTGATACGATCGGCGGCACTTTATCTTCATGGACATAATGCTCTTCTGCCGGTACCTTCATCGTCCTTTTCGATTCAAAGTCGTAATGCAGCCTGTTCATCACCACTGTTCCTTTATTCAATGGATTATGAATCATTCTAAGGATAGCTGAATCCGTAAAAGGTTTTCCATTCCTGCCAACAATACCTTCCCCTTTTAATATAGCAGATATTGTCCTGCTGCCGAAGCCCGCGGCGCACAGTTCATACATGCGCCGCTTGATCTTCGCCTCCTCTTCTACGATCGCCACACTCTTATCCGGCATCTTTTGGTATCCGTATGTATTAGACGTCAGAACAACCGGTCCGTTATGCTTCTGACGGTTACGGTGCGCATTATTGATCTTTTTACTCAGCTCCCGGCTGTATTCCTCTGCCAGGATCGCCTTGATCCCCGTGATCAGGGCGTCATCCGTCGTGTAAAATTTCCTTTCGATATAGATGTAGAGCTTCTTCTGTTCGGTAAGAAGGCGGTCGACAAACAGATACCAGTCCTTCGTATTCCGCATCAATCTATCCTGCGACTTGATTACAATGATATCGAACCGGTCGCTTGCCAGATCTTCGCAAAGACGATTGTACTCGCTCCTTCCCTTTGTTGTTGTTCCTGAACGGCTTTCCACATAGACACCTGCCAATGTCCACCCATTGTCATGGATGCAGTTTTTCCCCTCTTCAACCTGCTTCTTTAAAGCATCCTTCTGGCTTTCTTCTTCTGTACTGCATCGGGCATAGATTACAGCGCGTAATATCATATAGGATTACCGCCTTTTTTGATCAATTGCTTTAGGCAAAACTTTTCTTCTGGCGTGATCAGGTTATCTTTTAGCAAAAAATCTGCCAGATGCAGCATGATCTGTTCTTCATGCTTCATACTTTTGCTGATTTTCCTTCCCTTGCTAGGTGTTATAATAGATTCTCCGGGCATATACGTCACCTTTTTTACTCATCTATACAGTATATGCCCGGGCAATCCGTTCTAACCAAACTTATCAAACAATGGTCCTGCATCAGTCACATATCATATAATATCAGAATGCCTTCTCATCTATTTAAGATGGATTGGCTTCTAATGTCCATCGTACTCTTATGCATCATGGCGACGGCGCTCTATACCCTTATCAATCTGGCGGAGCGATTCTACAACGAACGCCGTTAAAGCCCCACACAGGAGATGCACGGATGCACATCTCCTGGTACATAGAAAAACAGCACCTCCTTCCGGCAGTCTTTATCCTGCCAAACGAACGTACTGTTTCGTCTTTTCTGTTTTCTTCCATATCAAAACAGCCAAACAGCTATTCATCCATTATAAAACCATGCTTCACTTGAGATACTCCCTGATCTTCCAGGCGGTCTCGGGATCCGTATATACGCTCACGAATTCCGTCCCATTTCCCCTGTCCACCGTCAGAGAAATATTCAGCGAAGTATCCCTCGGATAAAAATCTGATCCGACATCTGTCGCACAGAATTTCTCCTTGACGGACCGGATGAACTCTTCATCCGTAATCATATATTCTTCTCCTGCCCCATCTATATAATCCCGGATACAAATCTCTGTAACCGGAATCTCTTCAAAAGATAACGGGAACTTTTCATTCAGCCAGTTCTCCATATACTTTATGGTATTTTGAAAGGAAGGATAGATATAATACTCTTCCCAGGACCCGTCACAAGAGACCGAACGAAATACAGGATCCGCCCCATCCTTTTCTCTCTCACTGCAGTCTATATCAAACTTTCCCCATGGGATCTCCGTTCTTGCCGTATCATAATCCAGCTTATCAAAATCCTCCAGATAGATCCGGAGCATCTCCTCCCTCTGTTCCTCTGTCGTCTTGATCGATACCGATCCCATGATGTTTGTAAAGCCTATATCCTGCACACGGAACCGATCGCCGCTATAGATAACAAATTGATCCTCGCGGTATTCCTTCGATTCAAATACCTGTTCCATAAGGCGGTCATAAAGCTCAAAACCAACCATATAAGAACGTATCTTTTCCCTTCCGTTTTCCAATCTGTAATGCACCACATAAGAATAATATCCGGAACTGTCACCGTCCCCATAATAAATCTCGTAGCTCTGATCATTTTCCGCTATTATGTCTGCAAGTACATCGAGTACATCATCCTTTACGGCTCCGGAAATACCGTTCCTTTCCTCCCCTTCCCCATCACTTCTATAGGCAAATCCGTCCTCTAACAGAATCGACGCCGTCTCCTCCTTCTTTGGAAGATAAGTATCATAGCCCGCCACATCCGCCCAGAAGACGCCGATAATGCCTGACGCCGCGGCTATGGAGAAGAGCATCTGTTTCTTATAGGCAAAAAATCCCCGGATATCAAGCCGGTAGATACTCTCAAGCGCTCCATGGGTAAGGACCCCGCCGGCTACGACACCCACAACGAGCCATCCCTGGACGGAACAAGAACTTGCCATATAAAGAAGGAGTCCTGCATAGACCGATACCGGGATCACAAGCAAGATCCGGATGATCCCGTTCGCCTTCGGGAATGCCATCGCATTTCCCGCCGTCTCCGAGGGCCTCTTATGGAATAGTACGAAGACCGCCGCCCCTGTCATGGCAATCCAGATACAGCTTGCGGCAAACGCCGTACTGCGCGCTTCCCAGGTCCATAATACAGCGTCTGTTTCAAAGATATCGTTCAATAGTTTTCTCGCAAGCCCTATGGGAGAACAATATGTCAGAAACATCCCCTTCTTTATATCTGCATAATAAGTCTTAAAAAACACCTCCGCCAGGATTGTATACAGATTCTGAAGTATGAGCGGCGCATAGGTCACGATCACGCCAAACACCATCATGCCCACGAACGTCTGCCCGGTCAGGATCATGGCAAGCGCCATAGTAAGATAAGTTGCCGCAAAGACTGCAAGATAACAGACAAACGACCAGAGCGTATCGACAAAAAGCTCCCGCGAAAAATAACCTGCAACCGCTGCGATCGCACTTTGAAGACACAAGAACAGAATAAGAAGTGCCGTAAATATCATAAAATCACTTGATACGATGATATACAAATGAGATCTTCTTTTCAACGGCAGTGAATGATAGAGATCAACTTCTTTCTTCGAGTGAAGATAACGGAATCCGCTGACTGCCAGAAGGACTGCCGCCGCGATCACGGCTCTCCCCGCCTGCACGCCCGGTCCCGACAGAGCAAGCCAGATTTTCCTTACATCGGAGTCATAGTGAGATCCCCTGCTCAGCTTCTGTGCCGAGATCAGATACCATATCAAATACACCAAAAAAGAAAACGCCGCCAATAGTATCACTCCGGTACGATGTCTCATGTTTTCCCTTCGCAGACTATTGAATGAGATTCTTGACGTCATATCCGCTCACCTCCGTTTCACTGATGAATATCTCTTCTAACGACAGGGGCAGCACCTCATAGTAAACAGGCTTCAGCTCCTCCATCTTCCTTGCGATCTCCTCTTCGCCGCCCCTCACAGTCATGGAAACCAACTTTCCTCTCTGCACAAGCTTCAATACATCAAAGATCTCACAGAACGATTCCCCCATATCCCCGGACGGCACGCACTGGATCCTATGAATGCCGCATCTAAGCTCTGCAACCTCTCTTTCTAAGAGCACGCCGCCCCTGTGCAGGATCCCTATGTGATCGCAGATATCCTCAAGTTCCCTCAGATTATGGGAGGCGATAACAAGCGTCAGGTTCCTCTCGTCTATCTCCTGTGCGAATATACTCTTGATCCCCTGCCTCATAACCGGATCCAGACCGTCGAATGTCTCGTCGCAGAGAAGATACGGTACGTTCGCACAGATCCCCAGAAGCAGGGAAAGCTGCTTCTTCATCCCTTTGGAAAAAGTCCGTATCTTTCTCTTTCCGTCGATCTCGAATCTTTCCAGCAGCTCCCCATATCTTACATAGTCAAACTCCGGATAATACTTACCGTAGAACCGGTCCATATCCTGTGCGGCGGCATTCGGATAGAAAAACTGTTCATCCGAGATATAAAAGCACCGCTGCTTCGCCTCCGGGTTATCCCATCCTCTCATGCCGTCCAGGATGATCTCCCCCTTATCCGGCATCAATACTCCTGCCACCATACGCAGCAGCGTACTCTTTCCCGCTCCGTTCGTCCCCAACATACCAAACACATTCTGCGGATGAATATTGAGGCTGACCTCCCTGACCGCCTCTATCTCTCCAAATGCCTTACTGACCTGCCGTATCTCGATCATACCCTCACCCCTGACACCTTTCTAACGCTTTGCGTATTCCGCTCAACAGCTCGTCCTCTGTAATCCCCTGTCTGAAACAGATACATACCTGTTTTTCAAATTCTTCCAGAAGATGCTGCTTTCGTCTCTGAAACAGCGCTTCATCCCTTTTTACAAAGTTCCCCCGCCCCTTTACCGAGTATATGAACCCTTCTCTCTCAAGCTCTGTATATGCCCGCTGGATCGTATTGGGATTGATCGATAACTCTACCGCAAGGGCCCGTACCGAAGGGAGCCTCTCATCCGCCTCCATAATACCGTTTATGATCAGCATCCGGTAACGCTCCGCGATCTGCTCATAAATCGGGCGTTTATCACTATAGTCAATGACGATCATAGCTTCTCCTTCCTGCAGATCAACCGTACTATCTGTACTAATTATATTAGTACACTTATTATATTCTATTTTATATTTTTTGTCAATTCCCGTTTTTCGGACATTCCCAAATCTAAATTCCTAGATTTTTCGCTTTCCATTCTTTCTTGATCTTGTATAACCCTACGCTCTTATCGTACTTCTCTTCTGCCGCCTTCTCAGACGTCCCTTCCACAACGATCGTAATGACATTTCTCATCTTGGCGTCATAAGATCTGCAACTACGGAGAAATGCCGCGATCTTTTCAAATCCCGTCTCCAGAACCTTTCCGTCGAAATTCTTTGGGATTTTCCTTTTCCGGATCGATCAGATCCATTTTGTTAATAACAAATAATATATCAAACCGGGGATTATCACGTAACTTCTGCGCTATTACTGTCAGGAAGGCGCTGTCGTCATATGTGCCGATCTGCTGCGCGTTGATCACATACAAGATCAGTCCTTCCGGATACTCGTTCAACACCTTGTTCGTAGCCATTTCATGCGTCAGATCCATACTGTTATTGATTCCCGGCGTATCGATCAAAAGCATCGCTTTCTTGCTGTTCCTGACTCCTTCGATCTCTCCTTCGATGATCATTTCGGATACGTCGTTAGACTTATTGAAATCTGCCACGATCTTTTTCGACGCTTTTTCAATATACGAATATTTCCCCTCACTGTCCACCGCATGGATCGCAAACTGAGACTTCATATCATTATCAAGTATCGCCAAAGACCTTGCCGTGCAAGCCCTGTTCATACTTGGCAGCAGGCTTGTTCCAACCAAGGCATTGATGAGTGTTGACTTACCGCTGCTCATTGTGGATACGACCAGCGTTGGATACACTTTTTTCATATCGAAATTCAGTTTTTCAAACATCTTTCTCCCTCGCTCATAAATATTCGATTTCTGAGATCAGATCTCCCTGGCTTCTCAGCCACATGTCAATTCCTTTTCCAAATACTTCTGCCCTCAGAGTATAGACGCCGTCTTCTTCATGCGTTATTTTTGCTGTCGGAAGACGGTCCAGAACGGAATCCACATCATTTCCGGAATATTTGAACCTGACCTTGCGAAGCTTTCCTCCATACATGAACTGAACCCGTTTCCTGAATTCTCCCTCTTCAAAACGGCTGCTATATGGAATATGGAATTTTTCATCAAGTACCTTAAGCTTCTTGATCCTGTCTATTCGGTATATTGTCGGAAATGAATCGTTGATCACGTCAAACCCTTTTTTGACTTCCTCGTCGTCAATGAACGCCGTAAGATAGAAATAATATTCCGAGAACATGACTGCCGCCGGCTTTACGGTTCGTGTTACAACCGCCTTATCTTTCACCCGTTCGTAATCCATCTCAATAAACCGGTTCGTTCTTATGGCTTGTCCGATATCCCACAACATGTCGACAATGCTTGTCTTATGCTGAAGCTCAACATAATGAAATTCTTCATTTTTTATCAGATCCGTAACAAGCTTCTTGTTTTTTTGGGGGACACAGCCGGAGATCAGTTTTTCCAAAATATCAGCCATCTCATTTTTCAAGAAAGCCCTGCTGTCCAAAAGGATCTTGCAAATAGCAAGAATTTCTCCGTTTGTCAGCTTTGACTGATGAACCTGTACTAATCTGTATCCATTTTTCACTTTGTCAAACTCAACCGAATTCAATATTCCGGTATTTTCAACATCACATTCTAAAAATGTTCGGATGATCTTTAGGTCACGCTCGATCGATCTTTCACTCACGCCATAATTCTGCGCTTCTTCCGCTTTATTGACCACACATCCCGCCGACAGCTTCGCGTATATTTCGAGTACGCGGCGGCTTTTTTCTTCACTGTCCATTCGGTCTTCTCTCCTTTGTAAGATATCATTTTGTCACTCTGACATATTTATTGTCAGATCCTGTCAAAATAATTTCGTTAAAATTATACGACAAAAAACATTTAAAAGCAACGATATTTCGAATAATATTAACGATATATAATTTGGGGGTGGTGAAATATTTATGATCGATGTGTTAGAACGTATTACCTATTACAGGACACTAAAAAACTGGACCGAATATCAGCTTGCCGAAGAGTCGGGATTAACTCAATCCACCATTTCTTCATGGTACCGTAAAAATACAATTCCTTCTATTCCGTCCCTTGAAAAAATATGCTCCGCATTCGGCATCACCCTTTCACAGTTCTTTTCCACAGAAATGGATAATTTCACCTTGACTACACAGCAAAAAGAACTTTTAAAAGAGGCGGGACGCCTCACCGTGTCCCAGCAGGCCGCTCTCGTAGAATTTTTTAAGTCTTTATGAGATGTACGGATTCATTTCCCGTACATCTCTCTTTCACCACAGCCGCTTTCCGAAATGCTCTACGGCTCCTTCTCATTCATACATTCTATAAATAATTGGAATGCAAACCGGAATCCTCTCACAAATCCTTGCTCCTCTCCCAAAGCCGCTATACGAAAAACCTTATCTCTGTATTTTCTAAATTCCTCGTCATCCATCTGCTTTTGGTCTTCTTCGATCAATTCAAGCAATTCTTCTTTCATTTCCAGCTGGATCTCATCCATCCCGTCCGTCTGTTCGATTATATTCATATACAAATTGCGGATCAGCCCTTTGTCCCCCATATCCTACTCACCTTCTTTCTCATTTGCTTTTATATGAATCCTGCGCTACGATTACATTGTAACTCATCAGAGCGACACATTCTGTCATTCCGACAAAATTCCTGAAAATTTGAAAGGATCCGTGATGCCCAAACGCAAACAGGAGATGCTTCACGCACCTCCTGCCTGTATCTCGTTCTTTTATTGTTTGATCCTTGACAGAACCTTTACTTTATCTGCGAACGCAGTCATCTTCCACTCTCCGCCGCTTTCTTCTACCGCATATTTACATTCCTGCGTCATCAGCTGGAGCGGCTCATTTCCTACCTGGACAAAATACGTTTCCCTGGTTACAACGACACAGTTCTGCTGATTGCTGTAATCCACCGAAACGATCTCAAAAGAACTAAGCTGCGCCGTAATATCTCTCGTTACATATTTCTCCTGTTCTTGATAGATCGCGCTTCCCGGCTTCAGATAGTCGGATATATAAGAGAAATCCGAATTCGTCACCGCATCTGCGAACCCTTTCAGATACTTCTCCACTACTGCTTCCGGACCATCGCTAAATATACCGCTTCCATCCACGCTCATCAGGATATTCGGTGTGTAAGTGTACTTGCATTCCCCGCCGTATTCTACACTGCGGTAACCAGTCTCGATGTTGGAAGCGTCCGTGACCGCGGCATTGGTATTATCTTCGAACTCTAACAGATACATCTCTTTTTCCATCCGATAGATCTCCTCGTAGATGCTCTCCATAGATACCACGTCATTGACATTGTAATACACGCCTCCGGTCTGCTGTGCGATATAATCGGCATCTCCATAGTCGCTGGAGCCGATCCCGATGATAAAGACAGGTACATGATACCTCTGCGCCACACTGATGACATCTTCCTTCGTACAGTTACTGTAATTATCATCCCCGTCCGTGAATGCGATCACACATCTTGCCCCGGTCTGAGCCGCAACCCGTTCCACCGACGTGTATAACGCGTCGTACAGGCTGGTCATGTCTCCTGTATACAAGCCGTTGATCTCGCTGATCAGAAGATTCGGGTCGCTGCAGAATTCCTGTTCCAGACGTACCCCGGTAGAAAAAGAAGTCAGCTCCACCATATCGCCTGCCGAAAACTGCACACTGTTGATGAAATTGCACATGATGCGCTTCGCTTCATTGATCGGCGACCCGTCCATACTTCCGCTGACATCGGCGACCATGTCGATCTTAAGCGCCTCTTCCTCATTCAGCTGATTCACATTCGAGATCACCTGCTTCACATATTGTGCGTTCGCATCCTCCTTCTTGATATAGAACATGGCGTTATCCAGATCCTCCGGCACTTCCCCGGTTCCTACGTCCTTCACGTTCAGATAGAGCTTTACCTTGGGAAATTCTGTCGCGTCTACCTGCTGGACGCTGATATCAAGCGGATTCTTCGGATCAATATACAGATAGATAGCTTCATCCATCTGCGTAAACTCTTCCTTGATCGCCTGGTAATCCTTCTCTTCCTGGCCGGCCAGTTCTTTGATCTTATCCATATGCTTCTCATAAGCCTCTGTCTCACTTTTTTCCGCCTCGGACAGATCTGCCGCTTCATACATCTCCACTACGCCGTCTATGTAAGAGTCATTGCTTTCGACCAGTTCTTCAAGAGATTCCTTTGCCTCTTCCAGAAGCTCCCTCGCCTCTTCTGCTTCTTTGGCTTTCACTGCCTCGCCGCATTCCTCAAGAAGCTCTTCATAGTCTCCGTATACGCTGTCTTCCATGTGATACTTCTCTTTCTCATCCTGGAGCTTCTTCACGTCCTCCGTACACTGGCCGAATGCCTTCACATCTTCCTGGATGGACTTAAGGTCTTCTAAGACCTCTCTTTTCTCCTTAATATCCGTGAAACTAAGAGAATTCCAATCATGGACAGCCGAATCCTTGTGCTCCATATACTCCGGTATCTCGGACTTCTCAATAGAAGCTGTCAGCCTGTTCTTCTGCATATTAAGCCCTACCGTTGCATAAGCGACTCCTCCTGCCAGTATAAGCGCCAGGAACACCGCCGCACCGATCATTGCGATCTTCGGTCCTTTTCCCATCCCGGGTGTATTCCCATTCCCTGTTCCCATTTCTCCGCCATGATCCGGCGAAGGCTCCTGCTCTTTCGGAACACCGTCTGCGATCACCGGGACACCGCAATATTCACAGAACCTAGCTCCATCCGGGATCTCATGCCCGCAATTACTACAAAACATCTCTTCCTTCCTCCATTCTCTCCGAAAAAATTTTTAAGCCGAAACCTTCCGCGATCCCTTCCGCATCGGCTCTTGCCCATCGTTCTTTTAATTCTCCGCCAACCGCCGCTTCCCGCATCTTCGGCACGGTATGGAATCCATGCTCTATGATCATCCCCGGCACTCCCACATTGGCTGCGCCTCTTAGCACGCCGTAATAATCTCCATGCTCCCCCAGACGGCGGCATAAAGTACCAGGCTCCTCCACCCCGTCGTTCCATGCATCCGTCCACTGGATGATCTCTTCCGCATGCGCGGCGCTTCGGAACTTGTCCTGCATGGCGATCCCTAACTCATAGCTTGACCTGGCAAGCCGGATTCCCACCGCGTTACCGACCGCCAGCGCCGTATCACTCTCACATGCAGCCGTATTCAGAATGACGATCGGTTTCATGATCTCGACAGGCTGCTCATATGTAGGATATCCGTTCGCATCCTCAAGGTTCGCGTTCGTGTGAAGGGAAAGAAAGAGGTCGCTTCCTTCTGCATATTCTCCCCGCAGACTGATGTGTCCGCCGTCCAGCCCGCCGTCCGTATATCCTCCGATACTGACAGAACCGGATTCCCTGGTCAGATACGCTGTGATCCCGTAGGATTCTTTCAGGATCGTTTTCAATTCCAATGCCAGTTCCAGTGTAAAATCACCTTCTGCATACGGGATCCCGTCCACATTCACCGCGTTCTGTCCGGCATAATGCCCCGGATCCATACAGATCAGGATATTACTGGCTGCGATGGTCTTCCCTTCCCCGGCTTCATACCTGTCCTCTTCCGCGATCTTCACATCTACCCGATATTCATACTGCTTGAGAGCCTCCGTCTCTAAGACATCCACATAAGACAACTCTCTGTCCTCCGCTCTCCCGTCGGAAGCCACGGTTCCCAGCTCTTCCCACGAAGACTCCCCGTCTATTCTCCTTTTGACCAGATATTCACAGACATAAGGATTCTTTTGATCCTGCCAGACGATCTTGATCTCCCGTCGCGAGACCCTGTCAAAAGAGATGCCCTCCACCCGGACGATCTCCTTTTCTTCCTCCACAGATTCCTTCCTCTGAATGTCCTTTGTATCACCTTCCGGATCATCCGGCTGCCCTCGCTGATCCGCCCTTCTTGCTTCTCTTCGGTTATGGACGGCTACTGCCGATAATACGATCGTAACTAAGATGATAAATGTGACGCCTGCTTTTATTATAGATCTCTTCATAGAAAACCTACTCTCAATAATGATATCTACAAGTAAATACTATCAAATTATTTCCTTCTGCTTGATAAACCAATCTATGTTCATCCGTTATCCTTCTACTCCACTTTCCGGCAAGATCATATTTCAGTGGTTCTGGTTTTCCTAATCCCTCAAATGGATTTCTCTTTATATCCTTGATCAACTCATTGATTCTTTTGGTAATCTTTTTGTCCATCTTTTGCCAATAAAGATAATCCTCCCAGGCATTTTCCGTGAAAGATACATTCATGAACTAATCCTCCGCATCGAAATCTACGAGCTTCCCATCTTCAGCCTGCTTAATAGACTCTTTTAGCCACTCATAATTTGCTTTGCTCTCCCTTATATGAAGATTTTCCATCAAGTTATCATACTGTGCCTGAGACATCAGTACAACATTTTCATCATTTTTTCTAGTAATTATCGCAATATCAGAGTCATGTACAACCCGATCGCAAACTTCTTTAAAATTATTTCTCACATTAGAAAAATTTGTTGCTATCATATCATCACACTCCTTTGAATATAGTATATTCCTTATTTATAATATCGTCAATATTTTGTACAATATTCTGTACTATCCAATCAAACGATGATTCAAAGTCTATATTACCTTTCCTGTCATTAAAAAAACATCTAGATTTTTATTCCCGCGAGCAACGAGCCAAGCGGGCATGCTCGCATGCACATTTGGCGACTGCCGCGAGGGTCAAATCCCCCGCTGCTCTGCAGCGCTACAAATTTGATGTCCCGTTGCTTGCAGCGGGGTCTTTAACTTCCAAATGCGTTCTACCGATCTAAATATCCGCACTATTCTATTTATCTCCAAAATGATATCGACACGCCAGAATATATATGTTATGATCTTTATTATCATCTTCCGCCTCAAGCAATTCGTGAACCGTATATTGCCCTCTTTCCAGCTATGCTTTACCTTTCATCAGCCAATCATAATTTTCTTTATTACCCATAACATAAATATTTTCCATAAGATTATTGTATGATTCTTCTGATATCATGACTACGTTCTTATTATTTTTTCTTGTAACGATCATAGTTTCATAATCATCTGTTACTTTATCCATATACATTTTCATATTATCACGAAGATTTGTATAATTTACTGCTAACATATAAATCACCTCCAAATACAAGTACGCTTTTCTGTACCCATATTATGCCGTACAGGTTCCTGTACGGCAATACTTTGTTATATATTATATTTATTTTCACGACATAAAATATTCGATTATTTACTTAAAAATGAGGAATAAACAGAAAATCAGGACTCTTAAATTTAATGCTGTAGAAAATAAAAAAAGTGCTGACTCCCTCTAAACACAAGGTTTTCAGCACTTTTTACCCAAGCTGGAAATCGGACTTGAACCGACGACCCCTTCATTACGAGTGAAGTGCTCTACCGACTGAGCTATTCCAGCATCTGGTGTTATCTCTAACAGCCACAAACAATATTATAACAAATTTTTCAATTTTTGCAAGAACTTTTTTCAATATTATACAAATTCTTTTTATGATCCATCTGCTTTCCTCATATGCACCGTCATCTGCGGGTACGGGATCTCAATACCGTGTTCATCCAACGAAAGCTTAATGGTCTCCAACAGCCTCCACTTTGTCGTCCAGAAATCATCGCTCTTCACCCAGGCACGGACTCCCAGGAGCACCGCGCTGTCCGCCAGATCATCCACGAATACATTCATCGCCGCATCCTGCTTCACACACTCATCCTTTCTCAGGATATCAAAAAGCAGCTCTTTCGCCTTCTTAAGATCCGCATGGTAAGCGATCGAAATCTTCAAGTCCAGCTGCCGTTCGTCCTTCGCAGTCACGTTGGTCAGACTACTGTTCGTCAGCATTCCGTTCGGGATCACGATCGTCTTATTGTCGACCGTGCTAAGCTTGGTATAAAAGATCTGGATCTCCTTTACCGTACCTTCGTTCTTATTCGTATCCTCGACGATATAATCCCCGACCTCGAATGGCTTTAAAAGCAAGATCAGGACGCCGCCCGCGAAATTCGACAGGCTTCCCTGCAGCGCAAGGCCGATCGCAACACCGCCAGATGCGACCAGAGCCGCCACCGACGCCGTATCCACGCCGAATTTTGCCGCGATGCTGAATATCAGCAAAGTGTACAGACCGACTTTCAGAAACGAATCAATGAATTGTTCCACTCCTTTGTCCGCGCCCGAACGTTCCAGCGAATGGCGCACCAGCCGCTGGATCCACCTTATCACGATCCTGCCAACAAAAAATACTGCCAATGCGATCAGCACCCGGATACCAAACGCCGCCAGCTTCGGAATACTGTCCTGTATGAACTGCGCCAGACGGTTGACCTCTTCCACCGTATTCTGCGTGACCTCCGCCACTTCGACTGCCGTCGTCGCCGCCACATCACTTACCTTCGGTACTACGTAATTCCCCTCCATCGGTATTGCCATGACATCACTTCCTTTCTGGCTTGTGGACTCCCGGGATTCCCGGCGTCACACTGCATTACACTAGCGCAGCGCAAGAAACGCGCTCAGGTTCCCCCGGTCTGTTCCGGTGCTTCTGTGTGAAAATAAGATATCCGGATTGCAATGCGTGCATACATTCGTAACCGCGATCCTCTCCCCGGCGATCCCTGCTTCCATAAGCACGGCGCGGTTCGCACGCCACAGATCGAGCTGATATTTTCCATTCTCCTTGCGGTAGAACAGTTCTTCCCACAGTTCTTTACGGAAGTTCTCCCGGAACTGTTCTATAACATCCTCGCTTACTTCGTAACACTCCTGACAGATCGACGGCCCGATCGCCGCCACCACCTGGGACGGATCGGTCCCGAACTTCTCCCTCATCCGCTCCACCGTGACTTTTCCCATCTTATGAACCGTTCCCTTCCATCCCGAATGGCTGAGCCCGATCGCACGGTGCACAGGATCTACAAAAAACAGCGGGACACAGTCTGCATAAAAGGTTACCAGGCAGATCCCCGGCACATTCGTCACCAGCCCGTCCGTCTCCATGAACTGCTTCCCCCGGTCGCTTTCCTCCACCGCCGCCACATTCGTCGTATGGGTCTGAAACGTATAGGTAAAATCCTCCGCTTTCACCCCGATCGCCGCTGCGATCCTCCTCTTGTTTTCCTCCACGGTATCCGGATCGTCTCCTCTGGTCGTACTGATGTTCATCGTTGCACAGTGTCCCGTGCTGACTCCTCCAAGCCGGGTCGAAAATCCATGCTTTACAATCCCCGTATTCTCAAGCATAGGATAAGAGAGATAAGGAACCCCCTTCACGATCTTCTCTTCCAATATATGCTCGTTATTCTTATATCTTAACCCAAGACTCATCATCTTATCCCCCTATGTAATCAAATGCATTCCGGTATACGGTCACCGCGTCCCCCTCAAAGCTTACAACGTCAAAACGGCACGGAACATCCGTCATCCCGCGGCATGCCATGTAATATAAGGCGCATCTTGAGATGACCTGCTGCTTCTTTCTGCCTACCGCTTCAGCGGGATATCCGCTCTTTAAGCAAGACCTGTACTTTACTTCACAGAAGACCAGATATTCTCCGTCTCTTGCAATGATGTCGATCTCGCCCGATCTGCAGCGGTAATTATATTCTAAGATCTCATATCCCTGACTCTCCAGATACGCTCCTGCTTTTTGTTCATATATCGCGCCCGTCCTGCGCTGATTCTTCCCCATATGCACCTTCTCATACGAACTTCCTGATAAATGTCGCCCTATGGATCGGAGACGCTCCCAATTCTCTTAATCCTTCGATATGTTTCTTCGTTCCATACCCTTTATTGGATGCAAGATCATACCCTGGGATCACGGCGTCATATTCCACCATCAGCCGGTCTCTGGTGACCTTGGCTATAATACTCGCCGCCGCTATGGACACACTCTTTTCATCGCCCTTGATGATCGGCACCTGCGGGATCGTGATCCCGGGAATGGTAACCGCGTCGTTGAGCAGCAGATCCGGACGTACGCCAAGATCCTCGACCGCCATCCGCATCGCCTCATAAGTCGCCTGCAGGATATTGATCTCGTCAATCCTTGCCGGGCTTACGATCCCGATCCCTGTCGCAGCCGCCTTTTCCATGATCTCGTCATACAAGGCTTCTCTTTTCTTCTCAGACAGCTTCTTCGAGTCATTCAGATAGAGGATCTCCGTATCCGGCTTAAGGATCACCGCGCCCGCCACGACCGGGCCTGCAAGGGGGCCTCTGCCCACTTCGTCTATCCCGCAGATCGATCCGCACGCGGCGTACTCTTTCTCGTAAGCACGCATCTTATCAAGCCGCTCCAGCTCTTTCTCCCTCTTCTCCTGCTGTCTGCGAAGCCGCTCTTCTTCTCGCTTATTCATGCCTGATGACTCCCATCTTCTGAAATGGATAGATCCTCACCCATGCCCTTCCGATCAGATCTTCCCTATTAAGGACGCCCACACTTGGATCGCGGCTGTCCGAACTATGATTCCTGTTGTCTCCCAACACGAAATACTCATCCTCTCCAAGCAAGATCGGTTCCGCCGCCATGTCCGCCGACTGCATCACCTCCGCGCCGTAGATATCACTCTCCAGAAGCTCCCCGTCGATATAGACATATCCGTCGATCACCTGCACCGTCTCACCTGGAAGACCGATGATCCGCTTGATATAATACGTATTCTCCTCATGCTTATAGGGGAACACAATGATATCAAAACGCTTCGGCTCTTTAAAACGGTACGACAGTTTATCTACGATCAGGTTGTCTCCGTCGCTTAGCGTCGTCTCCATAGAAGAACCGCTGACCCGGGTCCTCTGCCCCACAAAAGTGATGATCAGGTAAGTAAGCCCGATAATGATCAGTATATATACGATCCATCCTCCCAGTTCTCTCAGGATGCCTCCTTCTCTTTGTCCGTCTCTGTCTGCCATTCCCACTGTCTCCCTTTCTTTCTCCTATACTCCCGGGACTTCACAAGCACTGTAAAGGAATCCGGCACATCAATTCTATCATATTTCCCGGGGATATTCCAGCGTAATCCTCCCCATCCTCCCATTGCGGAAATCATCCAGCATGAGAAACGCCGCCTTCTTGGTATCCGGTTCATTTCCGCGCAGCAGACAATGCCTGCTCTCGGCGATCCTTCCAAGCATGACGTAAGGATCTGCGTCAGTTGTGATCTGATACTTCTCTTCCAGCACCCCCGGATAATCCTGCGCCAGTTGTCTGATCAGCTCTGCCGCCAGTTCTTCCGTATGCAGCAGCTCATCTTTGATGGAACCGATAAATGCCAGCATCATCCCTACCTTCTGGTCTTCGAATTTCGGCCACAGGATCCCCGGCGTATCCAAAAGCTCCACCTGCCTGTTGAGGCGTATCCACTGCTTCCCCTTCGTAACTCCCGGCTTGTTCCCGGTCTTGGCACATGCCTTTCCGGCAAGAGAATTGATAAACGTGGACTTTCCCACATTCGGGATCCCTACCACCATAGCGCGGACCGGACGGTTCAGTATCCCTCTCTTGCGGTCTCTTTCGATCTTCTCCTTACATGCCTCTTTTATCACTTCCTGCACCGGCTTCATGGTTCCGTTTTTCCTGGAATTCACATTAACCGCCAGATACCCCTTTTTCTTATAATATTCCGCCCAGGCGCTGTTCCATTCCTCTTTTGCAAGATCTGCCTTATTCAGCAAGATGATCCTTGACTTATTCTTTCCCAACTCATCTATGTCCGGATTCCGGCTGCTTTCCGGAATCCTCGCATCCGCAAGCTCGATGATAAGATCCACCAGCTTTATATTCTCCTGCATCATACGCTTAGCCTTCGTCATATGACCCGGATACCATTGAAAATGCATTCTCGTCTACACTCCTTACTTGATCAATCCAAAATCTTTCCTTGGGGAAATGACAAACCATGCCTTCCCGTAGATATACTCCCGCTTCACATTTCCCACATCCGCGTTCCGGCTGTCCTCGCTGTTCGCCCGGTTATCTCCCAGAACAAAAAATTCATCCCCCGCAAGCTGTATCTTCTCGTCTACGATCCCCACGTCGTCGATATCGGTCGTCTTGTATTCTTCCTCTAATTTCTTGCCGTTGATATAGACCCTGTTCTCCATGATCTCGACACTCTCTCCCGGAAGCCCGATGATCCGCTTCGTATAATAGTGATCATTCTCATTCCCTTTCGGCTTAAATACAATGATATCTCCCCGCTTCGGCGTCGTTGCGTTGTATATGATCCGGTTCACAAGGACGACGTCCCCGTTACGCAGCAGCGGCTTCATGGAATCCCCCACGGTACTGACCTGCTGACCGAAATACCAGACACTTACAAATGCCAGGAGACATACCACTCCTATCTTAAATATCCACAAACCGATCGTCTTCAGAAGTTTCAGGTTCACATGCATATGAAATTCAAACTTCCGCTTTCTGGATTTTCTGAATATACGTTTTTTTCGTCTGCGTGCCATATATTCCCCTTGTAACAGAAAAAGGGCAGTTACACTATGTACTTGCCCCTTCTGACTTGCTCTTATTTTACTAACTCTTTTACTTTTGCCCTCTTACCTACGCGGTCTCTTAAGTAGTACAGTTTCGCTCTTCTTACTTTACCTCTCCTTACTACTTCAACCTTCTCAACATTCGGTGAGTGCAGCGGCCATGTCTTCTCAACACCGATCCCGTTCGAATTCTTCCTTACCGTAAAGGTAACTCTTGATCCGCCGCCCTGTTTCTTAAGGACAGTTCCCTCAAAGATCTGGATCCTCTCACGGTTTCCTTCCTTGATCTTGCCGTATACCTTTACGGTATCTCCAACATGGAATTCCGGCACGGCTTCTTTCAGCTGCTCTGCTTCAATATTCTTAATAATATCATTCATCACGTGTGACCTCCTTATTATTCGGATGTTCTTAATACATCTGTACCAGAGGACCATCTCTTCTCTTCACAACGTACTATAGTTTATCACATCCCCGGCAAAATAACAAGGACTTTTGAAAATTTTTTTAACCATGTCTACCTGTAATTATACCGCCCCAGCGATTCTTTCAGATGCTCCTTCATCGCCTCCGCCGCGCCTTTGGCATCCTTTGCCAGGATCAGCCCATAGATCTTCTGATGCTCTTCATAGATATCCCGAAGCTGGCACTCGTCTACCATACCGCTCCCGCTGACATGGCGCATGAGGTTGCTGATGGTCTGGATCATACTGTATATCACCTGATTGCCCGAGCACTCCGCGATACAGATATGAAATTCCAGATCTTCATTCAGGAACTCCTTAAAATCCTTCTCCATATAAGCCTTATGAAGCCTGTGGGAGATCTCGTGAAGCTTCCCGAGATTCTCCTCACTCATACGCTCCGCCGCCAGATCAGCCGCCTTCACCTCCAGGAGATTACGCACCTCCACGATACCGTCAATCTGGCTTCCGTTCAAGAATAAAGACCACGACAGCGGAATGATGAAGAAGCTTGCCTCGTTATTACTGATGAATGTTCCCTGCCCCGGACGGATATCGATCATCCCCAGTACCTCTAAGACCTTCAGGGCTTCCCGGATCGCCGAACGTCCGACGCCCATCTTAAGCGCCAGCACCCGGTCTGATTCGATCTTGTCGCCCTTCTTTAACCGCTTCTCGAAGATCTGCTCGGCAAAATACATGGTAAGCCGGTTCACCAGACGATTAATGCTCCCTTTCTTGGAACTGTTCCCGGCAGACATATTCCTCGCTGCGTCATCCGGCAGTATCACATGGATCTTTTCTGCAAATTCTTCCGGCGGTATGGAAAACATGATAGACTCTATACCAAGCTTCTCCGACACGGCAAGTATCACCTCGTTCATCCTTGCCCCGTCCTTCGATTCCAGGTTGGAATAAGTCGCTATACTCATGGACGGCTTCCCGTCCGCGGCGGGTAGAAAACGCTCGATGAACTCCTTCTGCGTAAGCTTCAGCGCACTTCTCAGCAGTCGGAGATTTTCCTTTTTATTTACCGAGTTCATTCCTGTCATATATTTCCCCGTTTCTCAAATTCACTGTTAATTGTGCAATACTCCATCTGATCAGAGAGATCAACAAGGCAGCATATTAGTCTGTCACAGATTTATTTCTCAAGAAGCTCTTTCGCAAGCTCTGTCATAACAACGGACGCCTTCGCAAAATCGCTGTACTTCGTAAATTCTACCGGACAGTGGCTTCTTCCTTCCTTACTTGGAACGAACAGCATCACGGTCGGGATCACCTGACCGATCTCCAGCGCGTCATGTCCTGCGCCGCTTGGAAGCTTCTTATAGCTGTAGCCTCTCGCCTTGCAGCTCTCTTCCATGCTGTTCAGCATATCCTCAGACAGCCATACCGGCGTGATCACGAGCTTGGTGTCGATCTCATAGCTTCCGCCCATCTCTTTCACTTCTCTGTCAAGAGCAGCGCGGATCCTGTTGGCAATATCATTGATATTGTCGTTGTTCTTAGAACGGATATCTACCGTGAACTCAACCTTCTCGGCAACGATGTTCATTCCGCCCGGCGTCGTACGGATGAAGCCTGTGGTAGCGACGGTTCCATCTGCTTTCTCACGCGCCCAGTCCGGAATCTTAGAGATCACCTTCGTCGCCGCGTCTACCGCGTCCATACGCATATCCATCGGCGTGGTTCCCGCATGGTCGGCTCTGCCGTGGACCGTTACCATATAACGCTGGATACCAACGATACAGTCTACAAGTCCAAGCTCGATATTCTCTGCGTCAAGCACCGGTCCCTGCTCGATATGTAACTCAAGAAACTGGCCGATCTTGGATGTGTCCCATTTCGCATCTTCGATCTTCTCCGGATCAAGACCGTATTCCTTCATTGCATCATAGATGGTGACTCCATCCGTGTCCGCGAAGTTCTTACAGTATTCTACATCCCGATTGCCAAGCATCGCGCCGGATCCGAAATATCCTGTCCCGAAACGCATGCCCTCCTCGTCACAGAATCCAACTGCAACGAAGTCTCTCTTCGGGGTAACGCCCTCTTCCTTCAGCTGTCTTGCAACCTCAATGGCGCATACCGCTCCTGCGATGCCGTCGAAGTCTCCTCCGTTCACCACTGAGTCAAAATGGGATCCCATCATAACGCACGGCGCTTCCGGATCCGTTCCCTTCATCACTCCGATCACATTGCCGGCAGCATCTTCTCTAACCTCAAGCCCTGCCTCCCCCATGATCTGTTTCAAGTAGTTCACTGCTCCTCTTGCCTCCGGAGTAAACGGAAGCCTCGTACAGCCGTCTCCCGGTGTCGCCGTAAACTGCTTCAGACTCTCCAGATCCTTCGCTATTCTGCCTGTAATCTCTTCAATCGCCATAATGATATTCTCCTTTCATGTTATTTCTTTGGCTTTATTATAAATGTTTTTACCGGCGAATACAACATAGCCGCCACCATAATAACAAATCCAACCAGGCAAATGGTGTCATTTGCACTGCCAAGGCCTGCCAGTATGATGAAAAACGCAGCCATGATCACGATAAAAGCGATTGTAAGTCCGCCTTCTTTTGTTTGAAAAAAACTCTTCTTCTCCATAATAATCTACTCAGACTCTCCTTTCCGTCAGATCGCAACCAGTACAAATAAGATCGCGCCGATCACGATCGTCGTCGGCACCGTCAGCGCAATGATCCGCTTTAAGACTTCGCCCTCTCTTCCAAGGATGCTCGCCGTCGTCGTCCCAAGGATGATCTTGCTTGGGCTGACCGCGCTTCCGATGGCTCCGCCTGCCGACTGCGCGCCTAAGATCGCCGACGGATCTACATTCAGCAGATTCGCCGTCGTCATCTGGAATCCGCCGAACAGGATGTTAGAACTCATATTGCTTCCTGTCATGAAGGTTCCAAGAAGCCCTACGAACGGCGCCAGGATCACATAGACCTTGCCAAGGACGCTTGCGATTCCATTCGCCAGGACCACTGTCTGTCCGGTTCCGTCCATGATCTTCGACATGATGACAAGGCCGATCACCGCGATACCCGACGGTATCGTCATAGAAACAGACTTCACGAAGATCCTCTTCACTCCGCCTTCCCTGATCCAGCCATGCTTCTTATAATAGAGAAGTCCAACGATCGCTGATATAAATAAGAACATGCTGGCATGCGTAAACGGGGAAAATGGGGAGAAACTCTCCACCGCCGCGTTCACATGCCCGTATCCCGTCGAAGTCTCCGGGAACGATAAACCAAATGATATCTGTCCCAAAAATGCATTGACCGGCTTCACCAGAAGAACGATCAGTGTAAGGGCTGAAAGCAGGAAATACGGTACGAACGCCTGAACCAGGCTCATATCGGACGGCGCTTCGCTTCCCTGCGCCTGCCCCTCGAACTCACGGTTCATGATCGGGCTGTCGGCGATACTCCATTCTTCGCTATACATCTTGACCCTTCCAAGCAGCAGGATCACGATCAATGAAATACAAGCCGGAACGAAGCAGCAGATGGTCGTGTTGACCTGGCTTAACAGAAGTTCTCCGCCGCCCTGGATGATCGCCATAAGAGCCACCGCCGGGAATCCTTTCTTAAGCGCCTTGCCCTTCCCGTAGAACCAGCAGGTGGCAAACCCGCCGATGGCATTCCAGAACCAGATGAATGCAGCCGTCCACATGGCTGTCACCAGATACTCCTTACTGCCCGCAGAAAGCCCTGCCGACATAGCAAGCGAATCCCAAGCCGCGCCAAGAGTTCCGAAGGTATTCCCCCACGCCTGGCCAAGCAGCGGTATGATGACCGCCCATAACGGCTTCACACCGATCCCGATCAGAAGCGGCGCGCCCACGGCAACCGGAACACCGAAGCCTGTAATCCCCTGGAGAAAGCTTTCAAATATCCACCCCATCGCAAGCACCAGAAGCAGCTCGTTGGGCAATAGCTTCCTCATACCGTTACGGATCACGAGGAACGCCTTCGCCTCGTCGCCCACCTGATACATCAGGATCGCCGTCCAGACTATGATCAGGATGATCAGCGCATTCCAGACTCCCTTGGCGCTCTCCGATGCAAGCAGCCGGATATCCGCCTTGTAGAACACAAGGCCTGTAAAAATCGTGATCATAAGTCCCACCGGTGCAGCTTCCGTTGCACCCCAGTTAAATTTTATCATTAAAATCAACAGTGCGATAATGGGCAGAAACGCCATTATCCACATAAACAGATTAATTGGTATATTCATGTTCCCTCTCCTCAACTACCCATATTTCGATTCTCAATGGCAAAAGACCGGCAACCCGGCCGCCTGCCTATGAATGTATTACGGTTCCAGTCTCTCCGGCAATTCCGGCCGCCGCCTTATCAAGCAGCGTGATCAGGGCGTGCCTGCCCTCTCCGGATTCTGCAAAACGGATCGCCGCCTCTACTTTCGGGAGCATGGATCCCTTCGCAAACTGTTCTTGGGCAATGTATTCCTTTGCCTGCTCTACCGTGAGGTCGGATAACCATTCCTGATTCTCCTTGCCCCAGTTGATGGCAACCTTTTCTACTGCAGTCAGGATCACCAGATGATCTGCGCCAAGCTGTGATGCCAGAAGGCTGCTGGCGTTATCCTTATCAATGACTGCGTTCACGCCTACCAGGCGTCCGTCCTCGTCGCTGACCACCGGGATTCCGCCGCCGCCGCAGGTGATCACGATATGCCCTGCGTCCACCAGCGTCTTGATGGTCTGAAGCTCGCGGATCCTCTTTGGCATCGGGGATGCGACCACGATGCGGTAGCCTCTTCCCGCGTCTTCCATACAGCGGATGCCGTTCGCCTCGTTCTCGTCCGCCTCTTCCTTGGTCAGGAATCTTCCGATCGGCTTTGTCGGATTCTCGAACGCCGGATCATCCTTATCCACCTCTACCTGTGACAGGATGGTAGACACTTTGCCGTCGATGTTACGGCTCAACAACTCATATTTGATCGCATTCTGCAGGTCGATCCCGATGTAACCCTGGCTCATGGCTACGCTGGTAGGAAGCGGTACCTGCTTATAGTTCTGCTGCATCACGATCAGATTGTCCATCGCGTTCTGGATCATTCCCACCTGCGGGCCGTTACCATGTGTAACGATGATGTCCAATCCCTGCTCTGCGAGATCCACGATCACCTTCGCAGTCTTTGCAACTGCTTCCTTCTGCTCTTCTATATCCTTGCCAAGGGCATTTCCGCCAAGGGCAATAACAACTTTCTTCTTTTCCATAAGATATCTCCTACTCTGGACTCTTCCATCTCTAATAAACTACCCCGCCGCAAGCAGCGGGGTATCCGATTTTCGGTAAAACTTTTCTCTTCGCCTACGCTTCAAAACCAAGCTTCTTCGCATAAGCCCTTACAGCCTTCTCGAAGCACTCGATCGGCGGATGTACCGTACCTGCGCCGATCTGTCCTCTTCCGGCAACCTTGTTGGCGATACCGGTATTGATGACCGGAGTGATTCCCTTCTCTACAACCAGCCTTGCGTCGATACCCAGGCAGATGCCCTGGAAGTTCCATGTCGGAACTGTAAAGTTCGGGTTCCTGTCGATACAGATCTCTGTCATCTCGTTGCTGGTGCGAAGTGCGTCCTCATAGCCGCCCGCTCCTACGAATCTTGTAACCGCCGGAGCAGCGATCATAGCCATACCGCCCACGCCAAAGGTCTCTGTGATCGCGCTGTCTCCCATATCCGGGCAGGCGTCCTCTGCGTCGTATCCTGTAAAGTAGAGTCCCTGCGGAGTATTTACCGGGCCTGTGAACCACTCGTCGCCCATACCCGCGATACGGATACCGAATTCATAACCATTCCGGCACATAGCGGTAACGATGGTTCCGTCCGTATCCTTCCTTGCGTCGTCCATGACAGCCTTGCCTGTAGCCATCATGATATTCAGGAAGAACTGGTCTGTGTCAGCCAGGAACTTGATCACATCATAACGGTCCTTCTCATCCATCTCCATAGCTGTGATGATCGGCGCTACTTCCTTAAGGAATGCAAGAGAAGCGGCGATATTCCTCTGATGGAACTCGTCTCCCATAGCGACTGCTTTCGCGATCAGCGGATTGATCGCAAGTCCGTTCTCCATAGAACGGAGCGCCTTGCCAAGCGTCGGGCCAAGAACGTCTCTCATCCAGCGCAGACGGTTTACAACCTCTTCATCATATGCGCCGAAACGAAGCACCTTGCCGATACCTTCATTCATCGTACAGTAAGCCTTGTTGCCGCCTGTCTCATTCTCTACTACGAATACTGCCATGTTCGGGGATGTGATACCGCCCATCGGGCCTACCGCGTTGCAGTGGTGGCATGGGATGAACTTGATCTCTCCGCCCTCTAACATCTTTCTTGCTTCTTCCTCGGTAGACGCCCACTCTTCGAACATTACCGCGCCCACACAGGATCCCTGCATCGGATCCGGCATATTCTCGTAAGCCACCGGAGGACCTGCATGAAGGATCACTTTGCCTCCATTCTCCGCGAACTCCGGGATCACTTCCTTCGCGCGTACATTATCCTTAAGTACCGGCTGGCTTGCAACGACCTTCGCGATCACCGCACGGTTCAGCTCGTCGATCCCCTCGTAATTTCTCAGGAAGTTAAGGGTCTTGATCAATTCTACATTTCCTCCTGCCGGCGGCTGCCAGTCGTACTGTACCACCTCGCATCCGAACTGCTCAACTACCTCTGCAAAGCTCTTAAGGCCGATGTTGATGATATTCGGCTTGTCGGACAGCAGTGCGCGCAGCTTATCAGACGGCGCATTCTTCGCAACATCTGCAACTTCTTTCGCGCGGATCTCTTTTACCGGCTCCTCGAAGTCTCTTCCGATCGCACGGATCGCCGTACGGCATGCAAGCTTATTGTTCTCGCATACGATCACGCCTGCGCCTTTTAATTTATTTACTGCTTCGTCGTATCCCTGGAAGTCGCTTCTTGTACCGCAGACCGTAGCGATAAAGAATACCTTTCTTCCCTGTGACTCTGCCTTCTCTTTCAATGCAACGATGGACGGAAGAAGCGCTCCTGCCATATCCGCGTGAGAACCGTAGCCAAGCATGATATCAAGAAGAACGGCTCCTGTAGTCGGATCGTCTACCGCTTCCTGCATACATTCGATACGCTTAGCCGGGTCGATCATCGGATGCGGTTTGCCCTGTGTATAAGCGTCGTCGCCAAGGTCGACCACGATATTGCCGTCTAACTGAAGCATGTAGCCTTCGATATCCTCCGGCGGTACTTTGCAGTTCATGGCGTCTTTGATCAGCATAGCAGCCTCGTTGGCAAGCGTTCCGCCTGAATAATATGCCTTAATGGTCTTGCCGTCCTCTGCCTTGTAGAATTCGGACTCGTCTACATCGATCGTAGCTTCTGCAACCTCTGCGCCTCTTACCAGGCTTACCGCCTTACGCGCCGCCTCGTCAAGCGTATAGCAGTGATAGAAGTTCTCCTCATGGTATTCCGGCTTCTCGCCCACGAATAAGGTAACGACCGGTTTGCTGAAATTAGAAAGCCTTGCGGAGATCATGTCGCGTACTTCCTTTGCCGGCGGCTTGGATACAATTACAAGCACCTTAACGGCATCGTCGTCTTCCATCGCGTCGATCATATCCATCATGGTGATCCCGCCGATCTTTGCATTCAGGTCACGTCCGCCGATACCGATAGCGTTGGTAACGCCTTCGCCTAACCGGTCGATGATCGTCGTAAGCTCCTGGATCCCGGTTCCTGACGCGCCGATGATACCGATGGAACCTTTTGTAACCTTATTGGTAAATGCGATCGGAACGCCCTGGATAATACCGGTACCGCAGTCCGGACCCATAACGGCAAGTCCTTTTGCATGCGCCTTCTCCTTCAACGCCTTCTCATCCTCTACTGTTACGTTATCGGAGAACATGAATACATTCAGTCCCTCGTCAAGCGCGCGGTCAGCCTCAAGCGCCGCGTATGCTCCCGGGATGGAGATCACTGCAAGGTTCGCTTCCGGCGCCTTCTTAAGCGCTTTGTCCCATGATTTTACACTCTCGGCGCCTTTCTTGCCTTCCGAAGCCGTAGACTGCTTCTTTAAGAACTCTTCTACCTTCTCAAGAACTACGTCGAGTACGGCATCCTCCTCAACGTCTGCTACAACTACCATATCATTTGCGGTAGCCGCCATCAACTCTTCCGTATCAAGTCCGCTTGTCTTAAAAATATCCTTATTTGCAGGAGTCGCCATCATTACCTGGATCTTATTCACTCCTTCAACTGAGGAAATCTCATTTGTCAAAAGCATAAGTACTACGGAATCCTGATAGCTTCCTTTTTTCACAACTGTTTTTAACATGTTTTCTTCCTTTCTGAAATTAGAAAATATACTTTACATGCCGACCGGCGCTTCACCGTTCTCCTGCCGGTCGGCCAATCCTGCTTAATCTGCAAATCTGTTCTTATGGTCATATCTGTCGAAATGAACCGCGTCGCCCTTCAGGTACTCAACCAACTCGTCAACAACCTCGATACCGCCGGAAGCGTAAGCCTTGTCTCTTCTCATGACAGCTCTCTCACCCGGATAGTATACCTTGCCGTATCCAGGAGCAGCCTTCATCGCTCCAAGCTCGTCGCAAGTCTGTGACATATTCTTCTTGAACTGCTCGGCGCCGCAGAATCTCTCCGGATCCATAACGATGATCATCTGTCCAAGCTCACGTCCCTTGGAACAGTCATGATACATGGAGCTTACATGTTTTCCGAACGGAACTCCAAGGAGGACGCCTGAGAATACGTCTACCATCATCATAAGTCCGTATCCCTTCGCACCTGCGATCGGCGTAAGCGCATTCACCTTATGCGGATCTGTCACTGCCTCGCCGTTCTCGTCCACTGCCCAGTCGGACGGGATCTCGGCGCCCTGGGATCTCTTATCGAGGATCTTGCCCCATGCCTGAACGGTCGTAGCCATATCAAATACTACGTTGCGTTCGTCTGCCGTCGGAGCTGCAAAGGAGATCGGATTGGTTCCATAATAAGGCTCTGTTCCGCCGTATGGCACTGCCATCGGGTCAGACTGGCAGAAGGTGATCGCCGCAAGGCCTTCTTTTGCACACATCTCTGTGTAGTATCCAATGGATCCGGTATGAGAGATATTCGCCATACCGACGATCGCCACGCCGTTCTCTTTTGCGATCTCGATCGCTTTCTCCGTAGCCTTGGTCGCTACCCAGTAACCGATCCCGTTGTCTCCGTCCATAATACCGGAGCAAGGGCCTGTCTGTTTCCATGTGATGTTCGGATCATTGGTGATGCCGCCTTTTGCGATCCTCTCACTGTAATACTCTACACGTACGGCGCCGTGGGAAGCATATCCTCTCTCATGTGACCATGTGAGGATCTCCGCGGTCTGCTCGGCATGCTCTTCCTTAAGTCCTGCCTGCATCATCTTATTCTTCATTAAACCTTTTAATTCATCTCTTGAAAGCTTCATTACACTTCCACCATCCTTATATTTTCTAATAGATTTCCCGTATTATATATTCTCTTACGTACTTTTTCCTGCCAAGCGTCCGCTCTATAATGCGACGTCTCTGTTGCAGTCCTTAGAATAAATATATGTCAGGACTTCTTCACGGCCTTCGTCGCCGACAGCGTAGCATGCCTGCGGACAGTATGCGTCCATGAATACATAGTCGCCTTTCTTAAGCGGCACCCACTCGTCGTCCAGCCTGTACATTGCCTTGCCTGACAGGAATAACATACCATGCTCCTGAACATGTGTCTCGATATATCCGTGGGAAGCGCCGATGTGGAACTTCAGGATGTGCATATTCATATCGAACCCGAAATCGTCCGTCGGAAGGAAATTCTGGATATAGCAGTTCTCCATTCCTTCATAGGAAAGCCACTCTAATTCATTGGCATTTCCAACGATGGTGTATGCGTGATAGCCTTCTACCTTCTCATATCTGCGTCTGTACAGATAAAGCTTCGCGTCGGCATCGCCCTTATTCTCGAAAGATACCGGCTTATCCTCCGGGGAATAGATGTATCCGCCCTGGGTAAGATCCGCTTCTTTGTCTGCGTTCTTAACAGTAACCGCGCCCTCGACTACATAGAGGAAAGTCTCGATCCCGTCTCCGCCGATCCCATCCTTCTTGCCGCCGGCATGTGCGGTTACCAGATAATCTGCAAAAGAAGCTCCCATGGCAGGAGATCCAAGGATCGTCACGTCACAGTTCACATAACCAGGGATCGCATTCTTCACAAGTCCGTCTGGTTCAAGCAGAACCCAGTTCTCCTTCTTGATCACAGAACGTGTCTGCAGCAGTTCATCGCGGTATCCAACCTGATTGTTTAAATAACTCATTTTTAAGTCCCTCACTTTCTTAGTTTTAATAAAATTGATTGATTGGTCTTTGTGGTCAACCGGTTTTTATAATCTAATTATGGCAATTCCACAAAAAAATTTCAATTGACATTTTAGACAAATCTGAACCCGTTATTTTGTCTATTTTAGCAGTGCTTTCCCTACATTTTGTACTTGAACCTGCCTATATTTGTGCTATACTGGTATTTACCGGCAGCCGATACCGTATTGTGTCCGCAGGGGCGGCATCCTTGTATCCCCTTCCGGTGATCGTTAAAATTAAAACTAATGCCGAAAATTTCAGGTATTGCTTTCAACCACTTTTTAACAAATATGAAAGGAGAAAAACATGCTGCAGACCAAAGAAATCGCAATCCCAAACGAATACTATGACAAACACGCCACCATATACTTCGATACGGATCAAAAACCAAAAGCCTTTATACTATATTTCCACGGCGGCGGATTATTATTCGGAACACGGACAGATCTTCCGAAGCTTCACTTAGAATCCCTGACCGGATCCGGGTACTGCATCGTCGCGTATGACTATCCCCTTGCCCCCGCCGTAAAGCTCGGCAAGATCTTTGAGGATGTATGCGCCTCTGTCAGACATTATATCGAGAACTTTCCGATCTACCTGGAGGCTTATGGCGAGAACGCCGGGGCGGATCCATCCGCCGCTCCTTCTCCCTACTTCCTATGGGGACGCTCGGCAGGCGCTTATCTGTGCCTGCTTGCGGGAGCACATGGCTCCTTCTCCCAACCCCCCGCCGGGATCCTCTCTTACTACGGATACGGCTTCCTGTGCGACGGCTGGTTCATGACGCCGAGCAATTACTACTGCTCTCTTCCTGCAGTCAGTGAATCCATCCTGAACGCCCTCTCCGGCGAAGTCCATGCCGGCGGAGACATGAACACTCACTACAGCGTCTATGTCTACGCAAGACAGACCGGAAAATGGGCGGACTTAATCTACGACGGACGCCAGAAATTCTTCTACCTTGACTATACCTTACGCACCTGCGATAAACTGCCCTGCCCCATCTTCTGCGCCCATAGTACCGGCGATACCGACGTGCCCTACTCCGAATTCCTGGAGCTGTGCAACCGGTACCAGGCGCAGCGGTTCGTCGCCTCCCACAGTATGCACGATTTTGACCGGGACGAGAAGAATCCCGTCACTGCAAGGCTTATGGAAGCAACATTGAAATTCCTGGAACTGAAGCTTGACCGCATCCAGGCAAGCGCCAAGATCTAACATGTAAAGATCTGAAACTACTGATACAGAGAGGGACGGCATCCGCCGTCCCTCTCTATTCTGCGGATTCCAAAACCTGACCTTCTCATGCAGACATGAAACGCATGGTATTTAGACCCTATTTATCTCTCGAAGATCGTTCCCTTGCAGAATGGCTTAGCCTGCGGCATAACTTTCATCAGCAGATAGTATGCGACACCTGTCGGAATCAGGCTTACATACCATGACAGCTGCATGATCAGCAGCGAGCATAAGGAACCGAACACGATCGCGATCACCGCCGCCCAGTTGATTCCCTTGAAGCAGCCCTTCTTGTCGTACATATCGTTGATATCCAGTTTCTTCTTACGAAGGATGAAATAATCTACTGCCATAACCGCAAAGATCGGTCCAAGGAATGCGGAATAGAACTGCGTGAACAGGTTAAGGCCTGCCGCAGACTCATCTGTAACCAGCTTCCATGGCATTACGCAAGCAGAAAGCACGCCTACAAGCACGGTAGCGTGAGTCCATTTCATCTTGAAGGACTCCATAAGTACATATGCCGGAGGTACGATATTGTTCAGTACATTGGTCGTAACCTGTGCAAATGCGATAAAGAGCAGAGTCACGATCGTCAGGAACTTACTCCCCATGGTGGTAGAGAATACAACAACCGGATCGCTGTTTCCCGTCGCCGCCGTTACAAGGAGCCCTATAAGACCCATGAACAGGGTTACCGGAAGGATCGCTACGGTATAGATACTTGCAGCCTTCACCGGCTTCACATTATCCGTCGCGTTACGTGAGTAATCGGACGCATTGATGATCATCGTCGAGTAGATCCCAAGGAAAGAGGTTGTAGCAGCCCAGAACGGCATTCCCCATGTTCCTTTGATCCCTGAGAACACATCGCCGATCTCTGATGAGAACTGTGTATTTACCACATACAGCATATAGATCAGGATCGCAATGATGAATACACAGGAGATATTCTCAAGCCACTTGATCCCCTCGAATCCTTTGATCGCAAGCGCAACCTGCAGAAGGGTGAACAATGCGTATACAACCGGAAGGTTGCTTACGCCAAATAAGATGTTCATACAACTGTTGATGGCTCCCGCTCCCACCCAGCTCTGGAAACCAAACCACACGATCGCCGGAAGTCCTCTTAAGACGCCGGGGATCTTAACGCCTGTCGTACCAAAACTGCTTCTTAACTGCACGGTAAACGGAATACCATAGGTATGGCCGCACTCGCCGATGATCGCCAGTGCAATGGCAATGACCAGACATCCGATCGTCATCGCAAGGATCGCCTGTGTTACCGTCAGGGCGCCGATAAGTCCCGCACCCATGGAAAATGTACCGATAGATACACAACCGCCCATGAAACTTGCCGCATAGGACAACGGTCCCATGATACGCTTCTTAGTCGGCTGAAGATCCGGATCTACATCCTTTACCAATTCCGGATTCAGATTTTTGTTGTCAACAATACCCATACTCTCTCTCCTTTTTCTTCTCTTGGATTCTATTTAAGCTTTTTTACCAGCTCGCCGACACCTTTTTCGGCAACGACCTTGCCGCCCTCGGCGATCACATTGCCGCGAACCAGTGTCATGACCGGAATCCCCTTGCCCTTAAGCCCTACAAAGGCGGAAATCTTATTCACATACAGCAGGGATTCTTCCGTGATCTCCCATTCCTTCTCCGGATCGACGATCAGAAGATCCGCGTCGAACCCCGGCTTGATATCGCCCTTTTTCCCGTAGATGCCGAATGCCTTCGCAGGCTTCACGGACATGGCATTGGCAAGCACGGTCGGACATACGCTCCGCTTTACCACGCCTTCGCTGAACGCCGCCTGGAAACCGCTCTGGATACCGGAGCAGCCGCCCCATACGTCGAATACCGTCTCGATCTTATTGCCAAGGATCTCGTTATACTTCTCGTCGTAAGAACATGGAGAATGATCGGAAGCGATCCCGCTGAATACGCCAGCCTTCACATACTCCCACATCTCTTCGACAGCTTCTTTCGGCTGAAGGATCGGCGCGCACTTATAGAGCGGTCCCTTCTCGATGACATCTTCATTACTGAAAGTCAGATAATGGGTACAGGTTTCTGCCGTAATATCATAGCCTTCGTCCTGAGCCGCCTTGATCTTCTTCGCAACCGCCGGATGAGATACGTGGCAGATATGCGCCTTACATCCCGTCGCCTTGGCGATCTCGATGATCGCGTCGGTCGCAACGATCTCTGCAACCACCGGACGGGACTCAAGAAACGCCTTCCAGTCGTTGCGTCCGGACTCCTTCATCCGCTTCTCCTGGTTCTTGATGATCGCATAGTCTTCACAGTGGAAGCCCGCACGTCCGTCAAACTCCTTGATGATATCCATCGCCTCCATCGCCTGGCCGTAGTTTAACGACTCATAGTCCGGAGACACCGGTCCGATGAAGGATTTAAAGGATACGCAGCCCTTCGCATCCAGGTCTTTAAGATCATTAAAATTATAGCTTGTAAGCCCGCCCCAGAAGCAATAATCTACATACGCATTCGGGGAAACCTTATTCTCTTTGAAATCAAACGCTTCCGCGTTCGTCATACACGGATCGTTCTGGAGAGGCATGTCGATCACGGTGGTATATCCGCCGAGCGCTGCGGCAGCCGTACCATGCTCATAATCCTCGCGCCACTCAAATCCCGGATCATTCAGATGGGCGTGGGTGTCGATCGCCCCTGGAAATACATATTTCCCTGCCGCATCGATGACCTTTGCCGCCTCCGGTTCCTCGCCTGCAGTCAGCACCGCTGCGATCTTGCCTTCCTTCACCGCAATATTGCCCTCTGTCACGGCGTCCGCCGTAACGATCCTGCCATTCTTGATCAATACGTCATACATCGGTAATACCTCCTTCATATGAATCTTACTCCAATATTGTTCCTTTTCTGAAACGCTCGCAGGACGGCATCTTCTTCATCAGGAAGTAGAAGATAAGCCCTGTCGGGATCGTCGCCGTAAAGAAGGAAATATTTACATTGATAAGCCCGATCACAGCGCCGACCGCGATCGCGATGATCGCCGCCCAGTTAATGCCCGCATGATTTCCGTTATCATCATACAGATCGTTCAGTACATCCATCGTTACGTTCCTCTTATGGAGAACGAAGAAGTCTGTGATCAATACCGCAAAGATCGGTGCGAAGAATGCGGAATAGATCTTAACGAATAAGTCAAGTCCGGCTGCGGAACTGTCGTTTGTGAGGATCCACGGGCAGGTAGCTACCGCAAGGATACCAACGATGATAACCGCCGTCCTGTGCTTGATCTTGAATACATCCATGAACGCATATGCAGGCGGGATAACATTACTTGCCAGGTTGGTGGACAGCTGTGCGAAGATAATGAAGCCCAGCGTCACCAGAAGGACGATCTTGTTATCTACCATCTGCGCAAATGCATTGATCGGATTCGCAATTCCGGTAGCCGTGGAAGCCATAGCTCCGATCAGTCCAAGCAGTACCGTTGCCGGAACCATCGCACAGAAGTAAGACGCTCCACGTGCAACGGATGAATAGCCCGCCTTCACCTCACGGGAATAATCGCCCGCATTCAGCATAACTGTCGTACTGTTCCCGAAGAACGCGATCACGGCGCCGATAAACGGCATACCCCAGGTTCCGCCATGGCTCATCAGCTTATCGCCGATGACGTCGCCGTACTGTGAGATACAGATATAAAGCAGATAGATCATAGCGATGGAGATTACGACACCGCCGATATTCCCTACCCATTTTGCTCCCTGGAAGCCCTTGATGGACAGGAGGATCTGGATCAGCTGGAATGCGATAAAGAACACCCAGATATTATCAAACCCAAAGAACACAATGGATATGTTGTTAAGCGCCGCGCCTCCAAGCCATGTCTGGAAGCCGTACCATACGATCGCAGGAAGTCCTCGGATCAATACCGGGATGGAACTTCCCTTTGTACCAAATGCACTTTTCAGCTGGATCGCATAAGGTGCGCCCGTCTTGTAGCTGAACTGATCGTTCGCCGCGATACCGATGATCAGGATCAGCGAACCGATGAATACAGCCAGGAACAACTGTACCAGATTCAATCCCTTCTCAAGCTGAGCGGAACCCATCGTCAGAGTTCCGATGGAAATACAGCCTCCAAGCCAGAGCATGGTGTTGGAGCCCCAGCTCATGATCCGGTCCTGAGCCTTAATAGGCGCTAATGAGCTCGCCTCTTTCTTTTCATTACTTACATCACCCATAAATCTCTCTCCTTTTTCTTATTTGTCGTCTTTTTTCGCTCTGGTCAGATCATGCTTTGACCGGAGTCACATATTCACCGTATCCTACCGCTTCATCCTTATACATACCGTCGGCAGCCACTACCTTGCCGCGGATGATGGTACATGTCGGAGCGCCCTTGCCCTCCTGTCCGTCAAAGCAGGACACATGCCCCTTCGTCAGAAGCTTCGTCTGGTCAACCTTCCATGCCTTCTCCGGATCCACGATCACGATATCACCGTCGAATCCAAGCTCGAAAGCGCCCTTACGTCCGTACAGGCCGAAGATCTTAGCCGGATTATAATCCATCACCTTCGCAATAAGCGTCGGGCTTAACCCCTTCTTATTCACAACCATATCGAACATCATCGGAAGGAAGAACTGGATCGCGTTGAGCCCGCCCCATGCGTGCCAGATATCCTTAGTAGCATTGTCCTTCTCCTCGTCAGCGGCAGGTGAATGATCGCTTCCCACACATGACAGAGTTCCGTCAAGCACATAGTCCCACAGCTTCTCCATATCCTCTTTGGTCCGCATCGGCGGCGTACACTTTGCCGGAGCACCCTTCTCGAATACAAATTCCTCGGTGAATCCAAGATAATGCGGGCAGGTCTCAGCCGTGATCGGAAGCCCTTCATGGATCGCATCCTTCACCACCTGCGCCACCATCGGATGGCTTACGTGGCAGATATGGACACGTCCGCCGGTTGCCCTTGCCATGTCGATCACGTTCTTCGTCGCAACATATTCCGTCCACACATCATGGGAATCCAGGAAGTCACGGATCTTCTGCTCGTTGGTCTGGCCTTCTTTAGCCTTTGCTTCCTTCTCTCTCTCAAGTACCTGGCCGAACTCCTCACAGTGAAATCCACACAGAGCGCCGTACGGTTTCAGGATCTCAAGCGCTTTCCTCACATTCCCCATGTTCACGGTCGGGAACAGATTGCCGTTGGGGCAGGTGAATCCCTTGAACGCAGCAACACCGCAGTTATGCAGGTCTACAAGGTCATTCATATTGTTCTTCACGGAATCCGGCTTGTCATCGTAGTCTCCTACAAGCCCGCCCCACAGCGCATAATCAATCACAGAATGCTTGCTGATCTTGCCCATCTTAAGATCAAAGATCTCCTTGTTCATCAGGGAAGGATCATTGTTAAGCGGCATGTCGATCAATGTCGTACATCCGGCAACCGCTGCCGCACGGGAACCCGTCTCGAAGTCTTCTCTGTACTCAAATCCCGGCTCGTTCAGATGTGCGTGGCAGTCGATGATCCCCGGGAACACATAATTCCCCTTTGCGTCGATCGTCTCTTTCGCCTCCGCCTCGGCTCCTTTGGCAAGAAACGCCGCATACTTCCCGTCCCGGATCGCGATATCCGCTTCGTAGATACGATCTGGAGTCACCAGCCTGCCGTTTCGAATCAATAAATCATACATAACATAACCTCCTAAAAATAAAAATTACCGTTCAACCACATTTTAACTATCTGTATTCTATTTTAATCTAAAATGAAACAAATCACAATAGCACAAAATATAGAATATAACTCCCATTTTTTGTGCATTGTTTACAAAATTTCCCAATTATCATCGTTAATTTATTATCACAATGCACTAAAATTCTAAACCAGTTTTTAATTCATTCCCATTGTATTTTCCTGCATTCTTTGATACTATGTATGAAAGCAGTAAAACAAGAAAGGAACTGCAAAAAGGAGGCACATCCATGGAATATCAGATCAGACAATTATCTCTTTATGCCGAAGATATCCTTAAGAATCTTACATCCGGAACCGTACATTCCGTATACCGGCGCACGATCAATCTTACGGACGGGAAACAGATCCTTGCCCTGCAGGCAGAGGGTTCGCCCCTGTCCCCCATAAGCCTGATCTTAGATCTATCCGCCAAGGATATGGAAGCTTTATCCGTCAAAGCAGGCGATAAGGCAATCTTCGCAGACGGCGGCATCCATCTTCCCTGCCCCGCCGCATCCCACCGTCCGGCTTATCACTTCACCAGCCTGGATGCGAAACGATACGGCCTTACATTAACCGGATCCCTTGACCCTGCGTCTTTATCGGCTCTTGCCCGCCACATCCGGACCGCATTATCCCTTGCCGGCACCGGTGGATTCGCCGTACTGTTCCAAGACGAGAAACAGGACACAGAGAGCCTCTCTCTTATCCTCCTTGCCGCACAGAATCATATCCTGCACAGCAGGGAGCTGTACCTCCATGGGAATTACCAGGATGCCGCTCTCACACTCTCGCAGCTTCTGGGACTAGGCACCGGCCTGACTCCAAGCGGAGACGACTTCCTGTGCGGCGTGCTGGCAGGCAGCATCCTCACCGGAAAGGACCAACACCCATTCACGGGTTACCTGAAATCCGAGATCGCACGCCGGCTGTCCGACACCATCGACATAAGCGCCGCCTTCCTCTCCTGCGCTCTTAAAGGCGAGTTCAGCCTTCAAGTCAAAAGCCTCCTTAAGCTCCCGGCTCCCGAGGAACTCCTCGCCTCCTTCCAGGAGATCGGACACTCCTCCGGAACCGACACCCTATGCGGCATTCTCTGGAGCCTTTGGCACAATTAATATAAAAAAGCGAAAAGGAGAATTATCTTACTGCTATAAAAGCTCCGTCCGACAATTCTCCTTTCCCCATCTATATCGCCATATTCTCTAACATATCAGAGAGCCCCCGTCTCCTAGAGGGAGAGGTAATTCTCCAAAACATCCTTCAGATCAGCCGTGATCCCGTAATCTGCAACGCCGAAGATCGCTGCGTCTTCATCTGTATTCACCGCCACAAATAACTTGGTATCTTTGATACCCTCTGTATGCTGGATCGCTCCGGATACGCCAAAGGAGATACAGATCTTCGGACGGATGGTAAGTCCGGTCTGTCCGATCTGGTGATTGAACGGGATCATCTCAGAATCCACCATCGGCCTTGTTCCGCCGATCGCTCCGCCTACCTTCTCGGCAAACTTCTCAAGCAGTGCAAAGTTATCCTCCTCAAGGACTCCTCTTCCGCCGACTACTACTACCTCGGCTCCAAGGATGCTTCCCGTCTCGTTCTCCGCTTCAACTTCCTCGATGATCTCAATCCTGGAATCACCGACCTTGATATCATCCAAATATTCGATCTTCGCCGTGCCGCCTTCTGCTTCCTCCTGCGGAGTATATACGCCCGGCCTTACCGTCATCATCTGCGGATAATATCCATCTCTGGTGATAATCGTCACGAATACATTCTCGCCGAATGACGGCTTATTCTGCTTGATATAATAAGAACCGTCTTCCTTCGTTCCTACCAGGACCTCCGTACAGTCTGCCGTCAGTCCGCAGCCGAGCTTCATCGCCACTCTCGAGAAGATGGAACGCCCCTCCGGAGTCGCAGGGATCAGGACGCTTGACGGGTCGATCTTCTTAAGCATCTCGGCGATCGCCTGGCTTACGGCGTCGTCCTGCTGTGAGCAGTCGCGTCCAGCCTTGACGGCATAGATCTCTTCCACGCCTAATTTATCAAGTTCAGCAACGATACCTTCTGTCTCCTGTGCAAGAACAACCGCCTGGATCTTCTCCCCCGTCGTCTTCTTTATCTCCTTTGCCGCTGAAACCAGTTCTGCAGCTACCGGCTCTAATTTACCCTTATAACTTTCTGCATAAACACAAATTCCATTAGCCATAGGTCTACTTTCCTTTCTCCTCTTCAATCAGATCCTTAAGCTTCTTCGCAAGCTCTGCCGCCGTTCCTTCCAGCATAGTCGCCTTTCTTCCCGCTTTCGGTGAGAAGGAATCCACAACCGTCGTAGGGGAACCTGCGATACCAACCTCCTCAAGCGGAAGTCCCAGATCCGCATTGGTGTAAGTCGCAAGCGGCTTCGTCTTTGCCGCACGTTTTGAGCGCAGTGTCGCAAGACGCGGCTCATTACAGCCAAAGTTAAATGATATCATCGCCGGAAGCGCGCACTTGATGCTCAGTTTCTTGTCATGGAACTTCTTCACTGCCACGATCTTATCCGCTTCCGCCTCGTCATATTTGATCCCCTGCGCCTCTACCACATGAGGAATATCAAGACATTCCGCAACCATCGCGCCTACCTGTCCGGTTGCGCCGTCCGCAGACAAAGCGCCGCCTAAGATCAGGTCGAACTCTCCGTATTTTTTGATCGCTGCCGCAAGCGGCTTCGCTGTCGCAACCGTATCTCCGCCTGCCAAAGCCCTGTCCGTAACCAGACAGGATTCGTCGCATCCAAGCGCCATAGCGTCCCTGAGCGCCTTCTCTGCGTCCGGCGGTCCCATGGTGAACACGACAACCTTTCCGCCTGTCTGCTCCTTCAAAAGCATAGCCTCCTCGATCGCGTTCAGATCCGCCGGGTTTACCATACCTTCTGAACTTGCACGCACCAGTGCATGAGTCTCCGGATCCACGGATACATCGTTTGAAACCGGAACCTGTTTAATAAGAACTGCTATATTCATGGTTTCCTCCTGAATTATTTTCTATCAATTATCCGTTACTCTTACAGAAGACGCTTGAACGCCCAGTTCTCCAGCAGCGGTGTGCTCTCGCCGCGCATGATAAGCTTCGCCAGATCGCGGGTTGCAGCAGGCGCTTCGATGACGCCGTTTCCGCCGTATCCTGTAGAAAGCATATAACCTTCAACCGGAGTCTCGCCCAGGATCGGCCAGAAGTCCTTCGGCTCTGCACGGTAGGATAACCAGGAGGATACCAGACCGCTGTCTACGATTCCAGGAACCTTCGCCTCTAACTGATCAAGCAGGAAGTCGATGAAGTAATCATCTGTTCCGCCTGTCGCCGGCAGCTTATCCGGATCCCACTGCCCTGCATGCATCGGATTATTAAGATCCATGGATAAATGAGACTTGCAGATGAAGATATTATCTCCGGCACGTAATCCGTAGAATTCAGGATATTTCAGTACAGGGAAGGTATAGTCAAGCTTCTTTCCCGGAGGACATAAGAAGAAAGCTTCTGCCTTGGTATGCCAGATCGGAACGTCTAAGCCTACCATCTCGCCAGTGAACTTACTCCATGGCCCGGTACAGTCTACAACTACGTCAAATTCATAATCCTGTCCGTCGTCTGTCTTAATCCCTTTCACCTTCTTGTCCTCTACGACAACCTCCGTCACCTTCACACCGGTCTTAACAACGACGCCATTTTTCTGAGCCTTCTTGGCATACGTATTGGAGATCATAGTTCCGTCAAAATATCCGTCGTCCGCAGTATAACCTGCTCCAAGAATATTATCCGTAGAGATGTCTGGCAGGATCTCTTTGATGCGGTCTTTGTCTGTGATGTACTCGCCTGTGTAGCCTGCTGCCTTCGCAAGGGCGATACCGGTCTTGATCACCTTCTCAACTTCCTCGTTGGTAGCTACAACCAGCGTACCGGTCTTATCAAAGCCTGCGCTTCCCTTCTCTTCTTCTTCCATCTTCAGATAGGACTCGAAACCATAAAGTCTTACGTCCCAGTATCTGTTCTTTAAAGAATCGTCGAACAGACAAACCGTACCTGCTGATTTCGCTGTAGAAGCTCCTCCGATCGTATCCTTCTCAAATACAACCACTTCTGCTTCTCCGTCATAGAGGCTCAAATGATAAGCCAGTGCTGCTCCGGAGATACCTCCGCCGATGATACCGATTTTTTTCTTTGCCATAGTGATTACCTTCCTTCTTTTATTATTTAACATGGGATAAGCGGCAAGACACTGTCCGTTTTTGCATCGCGTCTCCATGCTATATGCCTATGATCTGTCAATGATCTATACTTTTATCTACTTATCTACATTTAGAACGGTCTGAAGCAAAACGTTGCATCCGTTCTGAATATCTCCGTCTTCTGTAAATTCATACCTGGAATGGCTGATTCCTTTCTCACTGGGGACGAAGATCATCCCGGTGGGGAACACGCTGGTCATGATCAACGAATCATGGAACGCGCCGCTTGGGATCACACTGTAGTCGATACCCAGTTCCTTCACCGCCTGCTCCACGCTTCCTTTCACCCACTCGGACATCGGCGCCGGTTCATGGAAGGATGTAGGAACAAATGTATGGGAAACCCCGTATTTCTCACAGATCCCCTCCAGAGACTCCCTAAGCTTCTCTTCGATCCGCTTCATAAGCTTAGCATCCTGATCCCGGATCTCCAAGCTGAACGTGCAGGTTCCCGGAATTACATTGACGGAATGCGGCGTTACCTTGATCGTGCCTACGGTTGCAACCGTAAATTCATTGCCGTATTCTGCCGTGATCTTTGGTATCTTGTTGATAAATCCCGCAGCAGCTACAAGCGCGTCCTTACGGTCTGCCATTGCCGTGCTTCCGGCATGGTTCGCCTCACCGGCCACAGTAACGTCGTAACGGTTCACCCCTGCAATGGAGGATACCACTCCGACTGAGGTCTTCGTCTTATACAATCTTGCTCCCTGTTCTACATGGAGCTCTATAAAACAATGAACAGAAGAAGGATCCTTCGCTGCCTTGAGCATGTCCTTGCAGGTAATGCCATAAGACTCCATGACCTTACCTCTCTCTTCTCCGTATATATCTAATTCCGAATCGCTGACATCCGGATCCTGTCCGCAGATCGCGCTGCTTCCGGTAAGCCCTTTACCAAAACGGAACCCCTCTTCATCGGTAAATACGATCACCTCGATAGGATGCCTCGGAACATATCCTTCCTCCCGGAATGTCTCGCAGACCTCTAGCCCGCCTACGCATCCAAGGACTCCGTCATACCTCCCGCCGTCCGGCACAGTGTCCAGATGAGATCCCATGAGGATCGCCGGAAGACTGCTATCCTGCCCTTCCATACGTGCGATCAGATTGCCTGCCTCGTCCACCCGGCACGTCATGCCCAAGCCTTCCGCCCAGGAGGCAAAGAGCTTTCTTCCTTTTACATCTTCTGCCGAAAATGCCATTCGCGTAAAGGTTCCGTCTTCCTTCTTTCCGCATTGGTAGATCTCCTCTAATCGGGAGACAACTCTTTTCCCGTTTGCTTTCATAATTACAACCAATTCCTCCTTTCACAACTCATTATTCAGCATAATCTACAAATCCACATATTAGTTTATAGATATATTGCACAAATACCATCTCGCTGACTTATAAATATTGTCTATAGTTCACATTATAGATAAATATTTAACGATAAGCATTGGAGAAACAGGATAAAAAAAGAGATATTCTTTATCCGTTTTGGACAAAAACTATCTCTTTCGTATCTATCTCTCCATATTCCCGATCATTTTATAGACGATCAACCCGATCCTGACCGCCAGGACTTCGCTTGGGTTGTTAAAATCAATCCCCGTGATCCCGGAGATCCGTTCAATCCGGTACGCCGCCGTCTTATAGTGTACAAAAAGATCCTGCGCCGTCTTCGTAAGATTCTGGTTCCGGTCCAGATAGGTGTTCAAGGTCAGGATCAGCTCCTGTCTCTGCTGTTTCTTATAATGAAGAAGCTTCTGCAGCGACTCCGGTATATACTCATAGAGCTCCTTCGTACTATTGACTTTGCACAACAGCTTGAATAATCCCATATCCGAGAAAAAGACGATCCGGGAGTCATACTCTGCATTCTGCTCTTCGAATATTCCGATGAATTCCAGAGAATCCCCCGCCTCCTTGTAGCTGTCCGAGATGCCGGCGACGCCTTTTACTTCCTTCCCCACGCCGGCTCTTACCCGAAGCCCCTTGTTCTTCTGGATGACCCGCTTCTGGATCCTCTCCACCGTCGCCTTTAACTCCCTGCGGTATTCCTCCTGCTTCTGATCCTGCCGGATCTGCTGAATGACGATCACCTTGTCTACGTCATTCCTGACTCTGACCTCTTCGAATTCATTCAGGATCGCATCCCGCAGGATACTGTCATATTTGTATTTTTCATTCAGCTTCTCGTATTCTCCCGCATTCTCATTCCATATCTTGAATATCAGCACGCGGTAATCTGCTTCCAACGGGATCCCAAGATGCCTGACTGCCCGGTCAAACTCGATCGGTGAATGTATCTTTCCTTTCAGTAGCTGCGTGATGATATCATTCTGGAATTTCTCCTCCAGCTCTTCCACCGAGTGCTGGCGGTACAACTCCTGCCGCAGCGCAGTCACCGCATTCTCGACCGCGATATCGTCCATATCCCCCCATGCGCCGTTCGATGCCGTGACTACCAGATACATGCTCCTGTTGTACATAGCCCTCCACTTCACAAGATACTGTACGCACGCCTTCCCATCCTCTTCTTCCAACACCGTCATCTGTTTCAGATATGTATAATTGGAATAGAAAGGCGGATGATATTCCTCAATCTGCTTTGATATCGTCAGGTGCGGTATGCAGCCTTCGGTCCCGGCAAGATAATCCTTATTCTGATTGAAAAGAGCTATCGGATTGCCGATCATCTTCTCCAGGACATCCAGGATCTTACGGATGCTGTCCTGTGCGGAGCGAAAGGAAAAGGATAATGCCGTGAAATTATCGTATGTAGTCTTAAAGTACTTAAGCTGCTTCACTTCCTCATTAAAAAGCTGCTCCAGGATCGGTTTTAAGATCTCCCGAAAAGACAGTTCAAAAGCGACCTCCAGAACCGGAACCGAGAACTCCTCTGCAAATTTCAGAATAAACCTTACCTTCTCCTCAATATCATCCACATCGCCTCCGCGCTTAATGACGATGGCGCTGACTCTCTTCATCGCCAGCTGTCTGAAATACCCGTCAAACTCCTCCATCGTGCATGCCTGGAATGCGTAAAACCTTGTCAGCAATACCTCCCCGCCGTTGATAAACCGAACAATATCAGGAGCTTCTATGATCGTAGCGCCCTGTATCTCATTATCAAGACCTGCTTCTCCGCCCAGAAGCTTTGCTCTGCTAAAGATATGAAGCTTCAGCATGTCCCTTACACGAAATGCCATAACCATTCCCTTCTTTCCCTTCTCCCATCGTATTACTATATTTTACCATGGCTTGCAGATTTACTCAACCAGAAAACACGAAAGAGCCGCATCTACTTATGATACGGCGCCCCATAACATGCCTAAATATGAAAAATCTCGTAATAGTATAACAGGCAGAGCACAAAAATGCTCTGCCTCTAATATCTGGCACTTATCCTGTGAACCCGTCTCCGTAGACAGTTCTCTCTCCCTTACTTATGGTACGGCGCCCCGTTTATGATCCTAAATCCTCTGTAAATCTGCTCCAGCAGGATCACCCGCATCAGTTGGTGCGGAAATGTCATTCTCGAAAAACTCAGCGCATGATCCGACCTTTTAAGCACCTCTTCTCCCAACCCGATCGAACCGCCGATGATAAACACGATATGGCTCTTTCCCTGCACTCCAAGCTCTTTGATCTTATCCGCAAATTCCTCTGACGTGGCCTGCTTTCCCAGGATCTCCAGCGTGATCACATACGCATCCTCCTTCACATGCTTTAATATCCGCTCTCCCTCTTTTGCACGCACCTCCGCCTCCTGCGCTTCACTGGCACGCTCCGCCGTCTTCTCATCCGCCACCTCTATGATCTCTAATTTACAATATTTACCCAGACGCTTCGCGTATTCCGCAACAGCGTCTCTTAAGTACTTCTCCTTCAACTTTCCAACAGTCACCAAAGTAATCCGCATACCGGTAATCCTCCCCCTTTTATCCAAGCGCAACGTCCAGGATCATCATCAGCACAAACCCTGCCGCAAACCCGATCGTCCCGATATTGCTGTGCTCTCCTTCTGCCGACTCCGGCACCAGCTCTTCCACGACCACGTAGATCATTGCTCCCGCCGCAAACGCGAGCAGGTACGGAAGAACCGGCGTGATATACGCGGCAAGCAGCACCGTGATCCCGCCTGCGATCGGCTCTACGATGCCAGACATAGATCCATACAGAAATGCCCTTCCCCGCCCTTTTCCTTCGCTCCGTATCGGCAGGGATACGATAAATCCTTCCGGAAGGTTCTGCACGGCGATCCCGATCGCCAGTGCAAACGCCCCTGCAACCGTCACATCCGCGTTGCCCGTCAGAAGCCCGGCAAAGACAGCGCCGCTTGATATCCCCTCCGGTATATTGTGGATCGTGACCGCAAGCACAAGCATTGTAGATTTGTCCAGAACACACCTTGGTCCCTCGATCTCATCGGAACCCACGTGCATATGAGGGATCGCCCGGTCAAGCAGCAGCAGAAAACCAATTCCCAGAACAAATCCTAACGCCGCCGGCACAAAGGCGAATTTGCCCATATGATCCGACATATCCATTGCCGGGATCAACAGCGACCACACGGACGCCGCAACCATGACGCCTGCCGCAAATCCCAGAAGCGCTTTTTGAATCAAAGGTTTCAGTTCGTTTCTCATGAACAGCACACACGCCGCTCCCATCGTCGTTCCGATAAAAGGAATCATAAGTCCCCAAAAAATCATCATATCTATGCTCTCCTATTCCATTTTTGACGAAAGTAAGTATAACATAGATTTCAGGTCCGTCATAGGCTCCGCATGATATTTTCTTTATTGAGAAGCACCGGCTGCACCAAAATAATTACTCGTTATTTTTCATTCCTATCATCTTTATTTTTTTCATTCCTAGTCAATCCACGATAAAGCAGCATGGCACAAACTGCTGATACTGTAGCTGTCGCTGTCTGGTCTAAGTGAATGTCATGCATATTGCAAAACACATTGATGATCATTACAGCAATCAATACCGCCGCTGCTACAGCAGCTCCTTTTAATAAATGTTTCATAGCTTCCTGTTTCCTTTCCAAAATTAGTTTACCGGGGAATAGTATACCAAAGAAAACGGTAATTCTTTCAAAACAGTCATGAATCGCCCCAATCCATGAATAAGTGCGGTTTTCTTTTTACAGAACACGCACTTATTCGTCATTTTTGCAAGAGGGCGGTTGATATAAAGAATGGTATAAAGTATAATTAGGGAAGTAAATATCAAAAGAAGGAATATATTGAAATGCTGCTATCTTTTTTTCGTCTTTCCCTTGCTATTCGCAATGTATGGCCTAGGCATATGAACTTCAAAGCGTTTAGTGCACTTTATATACTGCTGTTGGCTGCCGGAATGCCTGTAACACTCTTCGCCTGTGTTCCATACGGTCTGTTCGGTATTCTGGCGGCGGTATGTATTTACGGGTTGGTTACCTGCCGAGACACCGCACCACAGAATGTTTTTATGGGCATGATCGGATGTGTGCTTGCCGTTATGACAGAGAATTTGCTGTCAATTTTTCTTTATACACTGATCCCCTCGCCTTTATCAGATCAGTGGTATTTTTTTTTCGTCGTCAGTTTGATCTATATTTTTCTGTTTTATTGGATCACGCTGCTTTTCGGCAAGCTGCTGAAAAAAATATTCTTGTCTGGCAAAGGTATTTTGCGCCTTTCACAGACGTGGTATGTGATAGACGCTATATTACTGCTCCTTATCACCATCTATCTGTTTGATAATTTGATTCCAGGTCAGAACGGCTCTATCGGCAGAATGATATACAATAATGCCTTACATATTTCGGGGTATCTGCTTGTAATGTGTTTTTTACTTCTGGCTATGCGCCGCTCCTATCTCGAACAGATCCGGACCGAAGCAAAGCAGAAAGCCTTGCAGGACTTACAAGACTACACCCGGAATTTAGAAGCTATGTATAACGGCTTGCGTTCCTTTAAGCATGATTATGTTAATATCCTGCTCTCTCTTTCCGGCTATATTGAAGATGGTGATATGGATAGATTAAAAAATTTTTTTGAAAGCAAAATCTTCCCAACAAGGAATCTGATCACGAGGGGAGATTATAAGCTGAACCAGCTTAGCAATATCGGTGTGTTGGAGATCAAAAGCCTGCTCTCTGCAAAAATGATCTACGCCCATGAATCGGGGATCGATATCACCATTGATATTCCCGACAAAGTGGAAAGCTTTCTGATAGACACGGTTGACCTTGCCAGAATACTGGGAATCTTTTTAGACAATGCGATTGAAGCCGCATTGGAGACAGAACAGCCGCAAATAGGCTTAAATATTATCCAAAATGAAGCCGGCGTATCCATCATCATAAGCAACTGTTTCCAGGATAACGGTGCAATGCTGCATAACATAAAGCAAAAAGGCTTCAGCACAAAAAACGGACATCAAGGAATCGGGCTTTGGAACGCCCAGAAAATCATCAGTTCTTATAATAATGTGCTATTGGAAACGACAATGAAATGCAACTGTTTCATACAACATATAGAACTTACTGACAGAAAGGAATGACATCATATGTTAGACATCTTTGTATGCGAAGACAATGCCGCACAACGGCGGACTGTTGTAAAAATCATTCAAAATACCGTTCTGATAGAAGAATTAGACATGCGGCTTACTTTAGATACAGGAGATCCTTATATGTTGTTGGAAAAAGTCAAGACCAGCCAGAACACAGGCATTTATTTCCTTGATATTGACTTGAACAGCAACATGAATGGAATGAAGCTGGCACAGCAGATCAGATTGTATGACCCCCGTGGTTTCATCATATTTATAACAGCACATTCAGAACTGAGCTATATGACTTTTCAGTATCGGGTGGAGGCGATGGACTTTATATTAAAAGACAACCCTGCCGAAGTGAAAGTGAAACTCAGAGAATGTCTATTAAATGCAATGGAACGCCATACGCTCCAAACCAACAAGACACATAAAGCCTATACCCTTGAAGTTAGCGGACGAAAAATCAGCGTAGATCATGATGATATTTTATTTTTTGAAACCTCCGTCAATATCCATAAAGTCATTCTCCATGCAAAAGACCGCCAGATTGAATTTCCCAGCACCTTGAAAGAACTAACAGGCGCATTGGACAGCAATTTTGTGCGTTGCCACCGGGCATTTTTGGTAAACAAAAATAATATAAAAGAAGTTGACACTAAAAATCGGATCATCCATTTTGCCAACGGAGAAACTTGCTTGATGTCCACACGCATGATGAAAGGGCTTTAAAGAAAATTTTAAAGCCCTGTTTTGGACTATCCATTTCCTGATAGTCCCCTTACTTTACCTTATTTACTTAATAACTCATGAATTCCTTTCGCGCCGGCCTTACCTGCTCCCATAGCAAGGATAACGGTTGCCGCTCCCGTCACGGCGTCTCCGCCGGCAAATACAGCCGCCTTGGAGGTCTGTCCGTTCTCTTCCTCGGCAACGATACACTTTCTTCTGTTGGTCTCAAGTCCCTTGGTCGTGGATGCGATCAACGGATTCGGAGAAGTTCCAAGAGACATGATCACCGTATCAAGCTCGATCTCATACTCAGAACCTTCGATCTCTACCGGACGCCTTCTTCCGGATGCATCCGGCTCGCCAAGCTCCATCTTGATGACCTTCATGCCTTTCACCCAGCCGTTCTCGTCCACAAGGATCTCCTTCGGATTAGTCAGCAGGTCGAAGATCACGCCTTCTTCCTTCGCATGATGTACTTCCTCTACTCTTGCCGGAAGCTCTGCCTCGCTTCTGCGGTATACGATATGTACTTCCGCGCCAAGACGAAGCGCTGTTCTTGCGGCATCCATCGCCACGTTACCGCCGCCTACAACGGCAACCTTCTTGCCCGCAACGATCGGAGTATCATAGGAATCGTCAAACGCCTTCATCAGGTTGCTTCTGGTCAGGTACTCATTGGCAGAGAACACGCCGTTCGCCGTCTCGCCCGGAATACCCATGAACATCGGAAGCCCTGCTCCTGAGCCGATGAATACAGCCTCGAACTCTTCCTCTTCCATCAACTGGTCGATGGTCGTGGACTTTCCGATCACCACATTGGTCTCAAACTTCACGCCTAACTCTTTTACCTTCTCGATCTCCTTCTTCACAACCTTGTGCTTCGGAAGACGGAACTCAGGGATACCATATACCAATACGCCGCCAAGCTCATGAAGCGCCTCGAATACGGTCACTTCATAGCCTAACTTGGCAAGATCGCCTGCGCAGGTCAGGCCGGACGGACCGGAACCGATGACAGCAACCTTGTGTCCGTTGGTCTTCTCAGCCTTCACCGGCTTGATGTCATGCTCCAACGCGTAATCCGCAACAAATCTCTCAAGCTTACCGATGGATACCGGATCTCCCTTGATCCCGCGGATACACTTGCACTCACACTGGGACTCCTGCGGGCATACACGGCCGCAGATCGCCGGAAGCGCGGAAGACTCGCCGATCACCTTGTAAGCCTCTTCGATATTGCCTTCCTTCACCTGAGAAATGAATCCTGGGATATTGATCGCAACCGGGCATCCCTCGATACACTTGGCGTTCTTACAGTTCAGGCAGCGGGTCGCCTCTTCCATTGCCTCTTCCTTATTATATCCATAACAAACTTCCTCAAAGTTCGTTGCTCTCTCCTTCGCGTCCTGCTCTCTTACAGGAACTCTCTTTAATACATCAGCCATTAGTTGTCACCTCCGCAATTACCGCACCCGCCATGATGGGTGTCTCCCTCTTGTACTTTCAGAATCGCACGGCCTTCCTCCGTCCTGTACATCTGCTGTCTCTTCATCGCGTTGTCAAAATCAACCAGATGTCCGTCGAACTCCGGTCCGTCTACGCAGGCAAACTTCACTTCTCCGCCTACGATCACACGGCAGGCTCCGCACATACCCGTACCGTCCACCATGATCGGGTTCATGCTGACGATGGTCGGGATCTCAAGCTTCTTGGTCAGAAGACAGGTAAACTTCATCATGATCATCGGTCCGATGGCAACACAGACATCATACTTATTGCCCTCTTCCACCAGCTTCTCGATCTTCGTCGTAACCATGCCCGCATGGCCGTATGTACCGTCGTCTGTACATGGATAGTAATTTCCTGCTACCTCTTCCATCTCCTTTTCCAGGATCAGCATATCCTTGGTCTTAGAACCAACAATTACATCTACGTCGACACCATGCTCCTTAAGCCACTTCACCTGCGGGTAGACCGGAGCCGCCCCGACGCCGCCGGCTACAAAGAGCATCTTCTTATTCTTCAAAGCCTCAAGATCTTCCTCTACAAATTCAGACGGACATCCCAGAGGTCCGATAAAGTCGCGGAAGGAATCTCCTGCCTTCATGTTGGACATCTTCATAGTAGAAGCCCCGATCTCCTGGAACACGATCGTGATCGTTCCTGCTTCTCTGTCATAATCACAGATGGTAAGCGGGATCCTCTCGCCTTTTTCATCCATCTTAACGATCACAAACTGTCCTGGTTCACAATGCTTGGCAACACGCGGTGCTTCCACATCCATAAGATAAATCTTATCAGCCAGTTTCTCGGCTTTTAATATCTTGTACATCTTACGTTCCTCCTAATAATTTATACTCTTATCATAATAATGTATCTGAAAAGAAATATCAAGTATATAGGCAGAAAATCCTCCGGAGAAAATTTTACATTTTCTGTAATTTTATTTAATCTGTCAATATATTTCGCCGTCTTATTTATTCCACAGGGAAGTGTACTTCATTCACTATGATCTCTGCGATCTCATCCGTATCCACCAGACGGTTCAGCGCCGTCTTATACCACGTATCCACACCGAACACATACCCATTGTTTTCTATACATTTCTCGCGGTCAGACACAATATAACTGCTTCCGTCCTTATATCGGATCTCCAGATATTGCAGATAGTAAGGATCCTGCGCTTCCTCTGCGGAAAGCCCCATCCCTTTAGACATATCCACACTAAGAGATACCGGAGAATACTCAAGATAACCGCCTTCTCCCAGATCAATACTCTTAACCGGGATCTGTCCCTTAACCGGCAGAGCAACCGTCTCTGTCTGTATTTCTGCCGAGATCTCCTGGAATTCTTCCTCAGACACAGCATACATTTCTCCGCGCGTACATGGATACTTCTCAATAGACAGCTGCGGGATGTCTCCCTCTTTCAGGCTATCCGACCACAGGATATATTCCGAACAATATAACATCTCGTCCGTGCTCTTCTCCATATCTATATAGATATTCTCACCTGCAAAGATATCGTCCTTGCAATTCAGGCTGAAATAAAAGTCCGCTTCATCTGTAAATACCGCGCCCTTGGTCAGATTGGTTTCTTCATTGCCCGCCAGCGCCTTGACGCCGCCTTCACGTCCCAGGGTAAAATACAATAACGCGCCATTCTTATCATAAGCAAAGCTCTCGATCGTCAATGTATGGTCTCCGATCTTTTTTACGATCGGTTCATCCATGACCCACTGTCCGATCAATTCATCTGCCTTCTCCTCATCTACCGCCACATATTCTTTAGAAGGGATATCCACGGCAACCTTGCCACCCTTGCCGTCGTCAATCTCCGTATGGATCACATCCGTAGATTTCTTCGTCGTATTCCCAAACATCCCCTCGAAGAACCCGGTCTTCACCGACGCATATACCACGGTCGGCACAGCGCAGCATACGATTGCCGCCACTGCTGCCGCCACGTGCAGATTTTTCTTATAAGAATATCTTTTCCCTGAAGCCTTCTGCCGTTTCTCTAATATCTCATACGTTTCCTGAAGCCTCTGGTTCACCGTTTCTGACACCCGGATCTCCTGACTCAGCACATCCTTCATCTGTTTCTCCGTTCTGTTCATATCCGCTACCTCCTTAATAACACAGCACCTGTTTTAATCTGTCCCTGCCTCTTCTTAACCTGCTCTTCACCGTATTCTCATTTACATCAAGAATCTGTGCGATCTCATTCGTCTTGAATCCCTCGCCATAATATAACAAGAATATCATACGGTAATCTTCCGGCAGTTCTTTGATCAGTTCATAGAATTCCCGGTTGTTCTCCGGCATCTCATATGGCGTCTCCGCGATCTTGTCCGACACTACGTACTTCTTCTGCTGCCTTAAGAAGTCTTTACACTGATTGATCAGGATCCTGGTAAGCCACGTCTTAAAATACGATGCATTCTTAAGTTCTTTGATATGCTCGTATGCCGCAAGCACCGTGTCCTGCATGACATCCGCAATATCATCCTCACTGCCCAGATAACTCTTCGCCACTTTATAGAGAGCCGTCTTGTACTTCTCCATCAGTTCAACAAACGCCCCAACATCTTCTCTCTGCGCACGTTTTACAAGCAAAGCATCCATGTCTCTTCCTCCTTCCTGCCTTCTTACTTACACTCATTAGACGTATGACTTACCCATTTGGGTGCATGTATATTAAAAATTATCTTTCCGATGTATCCGTATCCCGCGCCTTTGCTTCGCCCGTTCCCATTCCTGCCGTTCTTCGTCCGTCGTAAGCTCAAGCCCCGGCACCTCCACCGGCCTGTCCGACCCGTCAAGCGCCACCATCGTAAAATATGCCCGGTTGATCAGCACCCTCTCTCCATCTATATTTTCCACATAAGAATCCACCTTTACTTCCATAGATGTCCGTCCTACATACGTCACCTTCCCCCTGATGACGATCACGTCTTTCTGATAAGCGCCCTTCAAAAACCTGAGATCATCTACAGATGCAGTGATCACATTCCTGTGGCTGTGCCGCTTCGCCGCAAGCGCCGCAACCTCATCGATCCATTGCATCAGGATTCCTCCGAAGAGGCGCTCCGCGCCGTTTAGATGGTTCGGCCTGACGATATGGACCGTTTCAACGATAGATTCCGATACTTTTCTATTCATCTTTCTTTCACCCTTCCTGCTTTTTTTAACTTGTCTTCTTTCATAATTAAGTACTCTATCCCGCCATTCTTTTTCTGTCAAGCCCTTTTATTATCCCGCCGGATTTGCTATACTTAGATTGATCTATATCATCCTAATCGAAAGAAAGTTGAGGTCTCCCGCTATGTTTAGAAAAGAAAAGAAAGCAGACGAACCAAGCACCTTAAGAAATATCAGGCTTACGATCGAATATGACGGAAGCCGCTATCAGGGCTGGGCACGCCTTGGCAAAGGCGAATCCAACAATACGATTTCTAATAAGATCCTGGAAGTTCTAAAGAAGATGACGGGAGAAGACCAGATCGAACTAAATTGCGGATGCAGGACCGAAGTCGGTGTACACGCATACGCACAGATCGCTAATTTTAAGACAGCCTCAGATATGAAAACATCCGATATGAAGCATTATCTGAACCGATATCTGCCGATGGATATCGCTATCATAGATGTAAGAGATGCGCTTGCACGGTTCCATGCACAGTTGAACGCCCTTTCCAAGACCTATGTATACCGCATGACCATAGACGACGTTCCGAGTGTATTCGACCGCAAATATACCTATCACTGTTTCAAAGCTCCGGAAAAGAGCCGGATGCAGCAGGCGGCGGCTCTGCTCATGGGCTCTCATGATTTTCAGAACTTCTCTTCTGCCAGGAAGAGTAAGTCCACCATCCGCCAGATCTACGATATCGAGATCTACGGCGCCGGACAGGAGATGCAGATCCTGATCCATGCAGATGATTTCCTTCATAACATGGCGCGCCATATCATCAGCACTCTCCTGGACATCGGGTTTGGGACGCGCCCTGTAGATGATATCAAAGATATCTTCGCAGGCATCCAGACCCCCAGCGCTCCCTGCGACCCAAAGGGACTCTATCTTCAGGAAATTTCTTATTAGTGTCCCATCATAATTTATGCCGGATCCAGATCGTGCGGCGGGCCGCACTTTCTGGATCCGGCATATCATTACCCCTCTACGATCTTCACATAGAACTTCCGGTTCCTTGGCCCGTCGAATTCGCAAAAATACAGATCCTGCCAGATTCCAAGCACCAACCCTCCTTCATGAAGGATCAACGTCTGGGACGGTCCCACAAAACTGGTCTTGATATGCGCATGGGAATTCCCTTCCATATGCTGATAATATCCTGTCCTGGTGGGAAATGCCTCCTCAAGCCCGTACAGCATATCATGCACCACATCCGGATCCGCATTCTCATTGATGGTAAATCCTGCCGTCGTATGCGGCGAATATACAACCACGATCCCTTCCCTGATCCCGCTTTTTGCAATATCTTCCCGTACCATGTCTGTCACTTTAGCCATCTGCTGCGCATCTCTCGTCGAGATTCTGTGTTCATATAAATTCATATCCATTCCTCCATCCTTTTAAACCGCGCAAGTACTAGAATTATTATATACCCAATCCTCAATCTGGTACAACCCTTTTCGCCAGAGCACATCTGAAAGTCAAGAAAATTATTGACAAGAAAACTTGACACATTTATAATAGAGATGTAAAGAAAACTTGACTATTGTAGGAAGCGAGGCAACAGATATGGATAAAGATGAGATTTTACGCAGAGTGCAGAAGAATCAGAAGCCTAACCGATTGGATGAGATGGAACTGGATATTTTAAACAAGGGCTGCAAGGTCGGGATGATCGTAGGATTTATTGCCTGCCTGATCACGATGTGCGTCAAGATGTTCGCAGGTATTCCCTACTACGACGTATACGCGATCTACTGCTTTATGTCCGGCGGGCAGTGGTTCTACCGATGGATAAACCTCAAGCAGAGACGCGACTTATATTATGGAATTCTATGGTGTATAACGGCTGCCGGATTCTTCATCGGCTACTTATATGAGATTTTCTGATGGTGGACGCATGGATACAGAACTGATCTTAAGAAATAATCTGAAGCAGGCAAGGCTTGAGAAGAAATTATCACAGAATGAGCTTGCCAAGCTGGTCGGCGTATCCCGCCAGACGATCTGCTCGATCGAAACCGGCGTATTCAACCCGACAGCCAAGCTTGCCTTGATCCTGTGCATTGCATTGGATAAAAAGTTCGAAGAACTATTTTATTTCTGAAAAAAAGAGACCGTGCCGCAACACGGTCTTGGGTTTAAAATCATTGAACAGAATACCGTCAATCAGAACCAGACGGATCCGGCAGCAATTCCTTTCTCTACCGGATCCTCTCTGGAAATCCGATCTTCTTCTGCACCTTCCGCAGTGTCTTATTGGCAAAATACTGCGCTTTCTCTGCATTGTTCTTGATGATCCCGTCGATATATGCCTTATCCTTCTCAAGCCTTGCCACCTCGTCCTGCAACGGCTTCAGCACCGACATAACCGCTTCTCCCACTGCCGTCTTAAAATCACCATAACCCTTGCCGTCGAATTCCGCAGCCACCTCTTCCGGCTTCTTCCCGGTACATGCACTGTAGATATCGATCAGATTCTTAACGCCCGGCTGTTCGTCGCGGTACAGGATCTTCGCTTCCGAATCCGTCACGGCGCGTTTGCATTTCCGCATGATCGTATCCGGGTCATCCATCAGATAGATGCTGGCGTTCGGATTCTCGTCAGACTTTGACATCTTCTTTGACGGATCCTGAAGGCTCATGATCTTGGCGCCTACTTTACCGATATATGCCTCCGGTATGGTAAATACATCTCCGTAGATATTGTTGAACCGCTCCGCAATATCCCTGGTGATCTCCAGATGCTGCATCTGGTCGACGCCCACCGGAACCACATCCGCCTGGTAGAGCAGGATATCCGCCGCCATCAGTACCGGATAGGTGAATAATCCGGCGTTGATATTATCCGCATGCTTCGCAGACTTATCCTTGAACTGGGTCATACGGTTCAGCTCGCCCATATAAGTGAAGCAGTTCAGGATCCATGATAGCTCTGCATGGCCGGATACATGGGACTGGTAATAGATACAGTTTTTCTCGGGATCAAGCCCTGCGGCAATATAAAGGGTAAGGAGCGCCCTTGCCCTCTTCCTGAGCGTCGCCGGATCCTGTCTTACTGTGATGGAATGCATATCTACCACACTGTAAAAGCACTCGTACTCATCACTCAATGTCACCCAGTTCTTCAAAGCTCCCAGGTAATTCCCAAGCGTCAGATTCCCTGTCGCCTGCATACCGCTGAATAATACTTTCTTATCATTGATCATCTTACTATCCTCCATATTCTATATCTCTCCTGAATCTGACAATTCATATAGTCAAGCCCCAGGAAAAGTGCTATAATAACTTAATAATACATAAAAAGGAGCCATATATCATGGAAAAGATCACAAGTTTTACCATAGACCATCTGCGCCTGGTCCCGGGACTCTATGTATCCCGCATCGACCAAGTAGAAGGCCATCCCATCACCACATTTGACATACGTATGACAAGCCCTAACGATGAGCCTGTCATGAACACTGCCGAGATGCATGCCATAGAACATCTGGCGGCGACCTTTCTGCGCAACCATGCGACATATGCTGACAAGACGCTCTATTTCGGTCCTATGGGCTGCCGGACTGGTTTCTACCTCCTGCTTGCCGGGGAGTATGCTTCCAAGGATATCGTCCCATTGATGACGGAGATGTTCACCTTCATCGCAGGTTTTGACGGTGATGTTCCCGGCGCATGCGCAAAAGACTGCGGAAACTATCTGGATATGAACCTTCCAATGGCGAGATATCTTGCCCGGAAGTATCTAAGAGAGGTGCTTACGGATATCACGGACCAGCAGCTGCTCTATCCGGAGTGATCCCGGATCTTATCCACCTTATCCACAGGAAGCGGACAGAACGCTCCCGGCGAGTGGATATCTACATTTCCACGCCGATCATATACGCGATTTCTGTCCGCTGTTTTCATTCTCTCCGGCTTTCTGCCGGCGATTTGTAAGCTGTCTTGAAGCTGCTACTCACATGTGATCTGGCACACCTTCATTGCCTCCAGCGCATTTTCATGGCTCTGAGGCGTCACTCCCGCACAGCATGCGGAATCTACCAGGATCGGAATCTCCGGTATGAATGCCTTTGCGATCATCGCATTCGAGATCACGCAGATGTCCGTACACAGCCCCACAAAAGTGACGGATTCAAGCCCGCCCATGCCGCGCTGCCTGCATTCCCCGTCTATCGTCTTAAGCCTGTTTCCAAGCTCTTGGCTTGCAAAAGACGGCTTATCGATCGGCTCTTCCTTTCGCAGCGCCTCGATCTTGGGATGCAGTTCCCATCCCTTGGTCCCCCTGATACAATGTACCACCGGCAGTTTCTTTCCCTCCTGCGTGTCCAGGTAATCCTCCCCGTGTGTGTCTCTGGTGTACAGAACCATTCCGTCAAAATCACGGATCTTCTCAACCACCTTCGGCACGATCGCTTCCGCTTCTTTTGTTCCCAATGCCCCGTCAATAAAATCATTCTGCATATCTACGACTACTAAAACCTTCATACCGCATCTCCTACTCCATATTCCCCGGGAATCTTGGAATACCGTCGAATCCAACTTTCAACTCCTCATCCGTAGGAACATAATCTTTCATCTCTTTGTTATGGAACTTCTCGTATGCCACCATGTCAAAGTATCCCGTACCGGTCAGTCCGAATACGATCGTCTTCTCTTCCCCGGTCTCCTTACACTTCATCGCTTCGTCGATCGCCGCCTTGATCGCATGACTGCTCTCAGGCGCCGGCAGGATCCCCTCTACTTTTGCGAACTGTTCTGCCGCTTCGAAGACTGCCGTCTGTTCTACCGATCTTGCCTCCATGTAACCGTCTGCATAGAGCTGTGACAGGACAGAACTCATCCCATGATACCTCAGCCCTCCGGCATGGTTCGCAGAAGGAATGAACCCGCTTCCCAGGGTATACATCTTCGCAAGGGGACATACCATACCCGTATCACAGAAATCATAGGCATAGACGCCTCTTGTCAGGCTCGGACAGGACGCCGGCTCTACTGCGATAAACCGATAATCCTTCTCGCCTCTTAGCTTCTCTCCCATGAAAGGTGAGATCAGCCCGCCAAGGTTCGAGCCGCCGCCTGCACATCCGATGATGATATCCGGCGTGATCCCGTATTTATCCAGCGCGATCTTCGTCTCCATACCGATGATCGACTGATGCAGCAATACCTGGTTCAGCACACTTCCAAGCACATATCTGTAGCCTTCGCTTCCCACTGCAACCTCGACCGCTTCTGAGATGGCGCATCCAAGGCTTCCCGTCGTACCTGGGTGCTCTGCCAGGATCTTCTTTCCCACCTCGGTCTCCATAGACGGCGACGGAGTCACGCTTGCCCCGTAGGTACGCATCACCTCGCGGCGGAAAGGCTTCTGCTCATACGAACATTTGACCATGAATACCTTACAGTCCAGATCCAGGTAAGCGCATGCCATAGAAAGCGCTGTCCCCCACTGTCCTGCCCCGGTCTCGGTAGTTACTCCTTTCAGGCCCTGTTTCTTCGCATAATATGCCTGCGCGATCGCCGAATTCAGCTTATGGCTTCCGCTCGTGTTATTTCCTTCGAATTTATAATAGATCTTTGCCGGCGTCTTAAGCTTCTCTTCCAGGCAGTAAGCCCGCACCAGCGGCGCCGGACGGTACATCTTATAAAAATCAATGATCTCCTGCGGAATATCAATGTAACGGTTATCGTTGTCAAGTTCCTGCCGTACCAACTCTTCACAGAACACTCCGGACAACTCTTCTGCCGTCATCGGCTTCAAAGTTCCGGGATTCAGCAAGGGCGCCGGCTTATTCTTCATATCTGCACGGACGTTATACCATTGCTTTGGCATCTCGCTCTCTTCCAGATAGATTTTGTAAGGGATTTTTTGTTCACTCATAGTCCTGTTCTCCTTTCACTTTTTATGGACGGCATACCTCAAGATCGCAGGAAGTCAAATACCCCGCGGCAGTCGCCAAATGTGCATGCAAGCATGCCCGCCTGGCTCGTTGCTCGCGGGAATAAAAAATACTCCTGTCCCACGCAATAAACAATTGCTGGGACAAGAGTAATCATCATCAACTCCTGCGGTGCCACCCGGCTTGGTATCTTTATCCTATACCCACTCATACGTACCATCATACGCGTACTTTGTTAACGGAGTACCCTCTCCGGCTCGCTTACTATTATCCACTGTCCAATCTATCCGTCAGATACTTCAGCTCGCCCTCGGAAGTCCATTCCTGATAGCTCCGGCATGCCGCATTCCCACCATCCGCGGCTCTCTGTAAAGCAGATCTCTAACAGTACTCACTCTTCCTCATCGGTTTAATAAAACTTTATCACGGCATCCCGCCTGTGTCAAGAACTTTTCGAAATTACTTTTCACTTACTTTTCGCTTAATCCTCCCACGGCTCTACTTCATCATCATAATAAACCACATTCTCCGACAGGATCTTCGGCTTCCCGTCCGTCACTTGTACCTCCGTCACGGCACAGTTCTTATGCACGCCCTCTCCCCAGTATTCGGCAAGCGATCTCTCCTTGATGTTGTTCAGAAGCCCTGCAAGCGCCGCGCCGTGGGTCGCGATCAGGATATTGCTGTCCTGATACTCTGTCCTGTCGTAAAGTTCCTTAAGGAATTCCCCGGTACGCTCCTTCACCTGCGCAAAGCTCTCGCCCCCGGCTGGAGCCTGGTATTTATCCGGTCCGTCAAAAAACCTGCGGAATTCCTCCGGCAGATCCCATCCGCTTCTGGAACAACATCTGCCCTCATATTCCCCAAACGCCATCTCCGAGATCCGCGCATCCTCTATCACAGGCGTATCTCTTCCCTCAAGGAGCAGAGCCGCCGTCTCCCTTGCACGGGACAGGGGGCTTGAATAACACAGGTCAAAGGTTATATCCGAAAGCCCCTTTGCCGTCTTCCTTGCAAGCCTTCTTCCGAACTCGTTCAGCGGGATATCCACCTGCCCCTGGATCCTGCGCGCCTTGTTCCACTCCGTCTCTCCATGTCTGACAATATATAGCTTCATCTTCTGCCTCCTTAAAAAACTGCATAACATTCTGTCTTATCTGACAACATAAATCCTATGGCTCATCTTCTGCAGGCGCCGGGTCTGAGACGCTTACCTTATGGTCGTACCATGTCCCTTTCTTCCCGATCAGCGCCAAGTCAAACTCTTCTCCCAACACCGGGACCGGCACATCAAATCCATAGACCTCCTCCGTGATGCCGTCGCTGTACGTAACCTCATCCGTGGTAGGCAGAAGGGCTTTATCCTCTTCCTTCCGGGCATCCTTTGCAAGACCGGGATAGAGATTGACGATATTCTTAGAGGCAAGGGAAATATGTATCACCATCTCGCCGTTCTCTACCGTCAGTGTTCCCTTTCCCTCACACGCTTCATTTACATGGAACATACTGCTGTCCGTATGAAATTCTGCCACATAAGTTCCGTCGGGCAGTTCCGTCACATTCGACGTTTTCTCTTCTTCGCTTCCCGCGTCTGCACAGCCCGTAAGCAGAAACACACTCATCAGCAGATATATGCCTGTCTTCCTCCACTTCATCCGGATCACCTCTTTCTTCTTGTTCTTGGCTTTGATCATTAGCGGTCCATAACTTCCGCCGTATGCTGTACATATATCTTCTGGATGGCATCCACGGAACCAAGGCCTGTGATCTGCGCCTCCACACTGTCGAAACAGCCCGAAGCCTTGAAGCTGCTCATCCAGGAATCTTCATCCTCCCCTGCCATATCGTTATTGGCATGGTCGCCTGCCACGACCATGAGCGGACGCAAGATCACCTTCTTATATCCCGCCTGCTCTGCCGCCTCCCTCACCGCCTCACAGGAGGTCTCTTCCGGTTCTCCTTCCACCGTGCCGACAAACACATTCTCATACCCTAGATCTGTCATCTGTGCCTGCATCTGAGTGTATGACACCTTCGCCGTATGTGACGTCCCATGCCCCAGAAATACAAATGCCACGCCTTCCTCCTTCGCCGCATCCAGGCTGTCAAAACCGGCGTCCTTCACCGCTTCTTTGGTAATTGCCTTCGCAACGGCTTCCTTATCCGCATTGATCACAGAAGCGTCCGTGCCGACCTCGCCAAGCAGCGGTTCTGCCACCCTCACGGATCCGAACTTATCCTGGTATGTTTCCACTGCTTTCATCAACTCGTCATATTCCGCGCCATGCATCAGATGGGTGGGCTGTATCACCAGATTTTTAACCTGATTCGCCGCCGCACGCTCCAACGCCTGTTCCATATTGTCAATAGCTTCTCCGTCTCTTGCCAGCACATGGTTGATGATGATCTGCGACGTAAATGCCCTTCGGACCGACCAGTCCGGATACGCCGCCTCCATGGCGTCTTCGATCCCCTTGATATCCTGCGCACGGCTGTCATTGAAAGAAGTCCCAAAGCTTACCACCAGGATCTCATTTTCCCCGATGTCATCCTGATTCCGCGGGTCATCCTTCGCCGCGTCGCCGGTATCTTTACCGAAATAATCCGGATCGGCGTTCTTCCCCTCCACCAACTCCTTCTGGGAATCTGTCAACGCGTCCCATGCTTCCTTTGCTTTCTTACACTGCTTATCCGTCATATCCGTCCACTCCTGTACATAGATCGCATCGATCAGCGCCGCTGCCTCGTCGGCTTTTTTCTGATCCACATCTGTTTGCCCTTTTGCATCCGCCTTACTCTTTTCCGAAACCATATCCTCCTGTCCGCTGCTTCCTTCCGAACAGCCGGTCAGCGCCATTACCCCAAGGATAACGCCTGTCAATAAAACAGTAACTGTCTTTTTCTTCATCTCTTTCTCCTTTTTCTTCATCTCTTTCTCCTTTTTCTTCATCTCTTTCTCCTTTTTCTTCATCTCTTTCTCCTTTTTCTTTGTAACACCTTTTCATTCTGAGGCTTTATCCAACACACGCCGCGATCTCATCAAGCGTCGCATTCCGGGCAGAAACCGCCTGCATACCGGCTTTTTCGGCTGTCTGTGCGGTCTTCCTGCCGATGCATACTGCCTTCACTCTGTCATAAGGAAATGCTCCTAACATCCGGACAAATCCTTCCACCGTCGAACTGCTCGTAAATACCACCTTCGTAACGCTCCCGTCTTCCATAAAGGAACGAAGCCGCGCCGTCTGCCCCTCGAGAAATCTTGTGTCATAGACCGCCAGATCCGTGAAGGTAAGCCGGGGATTCTTCTCAAGCTCCCGAAGGATCTCCGAACCGCCTATGGAAGATCTTGCAAGCAAGATCCGCACATCCTCCTTGAGGGCCTGCGCAAGAAGCCTTCCTAGGGACGCGCCGTCATACTGATCCGGCATATAGTCGGCGCGGATCCCCCGCTTTCCAAGCGCCTCACAGGTGCCCTGCCCGATCACGGCGAACCTCATATGCGACACATGGCGGATATCCATTCCCGCTTCCAACAAAAGCTCGAAGAAACGCTCCACTCCATATGCCGAGGTAAATACCAGCACCTCATATTCTCCAAGCCTCTCCAGTTCCTTCCGGATCGCCGCAGCGCGTGCATGATCCGCAACCGGAACCGTCCGGATGACCGGAACAGAGAGTACCTCCGCCCCCAGTGACCTTAACTGCTCCTGAAGCTTGAAGCCCCGCTCGGACGGGCGCGTCACAACAATTCTTTCTCCTGACAGCGGAAGCTTATCATACCATGAGAACTGATCCGCAAGGCGGCAGACCTCCCCCACGACAATGATAGACGGCGTCCGGATCTCCTGCCGCCTTGCTTCCTTTGCCAGAGTCGCAACAGATGCAACGATCCGCCTCTGCCCTGCCGTGGTTCCCTGCTGTAAGACGGCGGCAGGCATATCTCCATTCATTCCCGCGTGCAGAAGTCCCTCCATGATCTCCTCAAGCGCTCCTACTCCCATGAGGAATACCAGCGTTCCCCCCGTGCGGACCAACGCTTCATAGTCTATCCCTTCCTCTTTCCCGGCTCTTTGATGTCCGGTAATGATATGAACGCTTGACACATAGTCCCTGTGCGTGACCGGGATTCCCTGGTATGCCGGAACCGCAATGGAAGAAGACACTCCCGGAACTACTTCGAAAGGAATCTTCGCCTCGCACAGCGCCTCCACCTCTTCGCCTCCCCTTCCAAACAGAAAGGGATCGCCTCCCTTAAGCCGTATCACCTTCTTGCCAAGCCTCGCCTCCCGGACTAAGATCTGATTGATCTCAGACTGGGGAACCGTATGGTTCCCGGCGGATTTCCCCACGTCGATCCATTCCTTATCCGGTGGAAGCATCGCCAGGACCTCTCTTCCGACGAGCCTGTCATATACGATACAGTCGCCCGTATCCAGAAGGCTTCTTGCCTTCACGGTCAGAAGATCCGCCGAGCCCGGTCCGGCTCCGACAAGCCATACTTTTCCTGTTTTTCCCATATTTTCCCGTCTCTCCTCACACATATGTTATCCTGTTTCTCAGATATTTTCTTTTCCCAACATCTTCCTTGCAAGCAACGTCCCCAGCGCTTCAGGCATATCCCGGTCCCCTGTCACGCACATTTTCCGGGCGGTCCCTGTCCCCGCGTCATAGTATAACCCCATTGCCTTCATACGCTTCTCATCCAGGATCTTTGCATAGACTCCGCCGGGCAAAGAACAGCCGCCGTTCAGATATGCCATATAGGCTCTCTCACAGCGGGCGCATGCGGCGGCGTCCGCATCAAAAAATCCTTCCAGGAAATCATAGGAAAGATCCTTGCGCCCCTGCACACAGAGAATCCCCTGTCCGGCAGCCGGTATCATCTCCTCCACCGTAAAGTACCTGCTGATGCGCCCTGCAAGGCCAAGCCGCTTTAAGCCTGCCGCCGCAAGGACCAACGCGCCGTATTCCCCCCCATCCAGCTTATCAAGCCTTGTCAGTACATTTCCCCTCACCGTCTTGATCTCGGCGTCCGGGTACAGCTCTTTAAGCTGCAGGATCCTCCGGTTGCTGGAACAGCCGATGGGACTGCGCCCGTCATACGCCGCGGTTCCTCTGGGAAGTACGAGCACGTCCCGGGCATCCTCTCTGGCAGAAAATCCAATGATCGGCAGGTCTTTCGGAACCTCCATGGGCATATCCTTCAGAGAATGTACGGACAGTTCCGTCTCCCCGTTTCTCAATGCAATGTCCAGTTCTTTGACAAATACTCCCTTCTCTCCGATCTCATCTAACTTCTTTGATAAGATCCTGTCCCCGGTTGTCGTAAGCTTTACAAGCCTTGCCTCATATCCCCCGCAGCGGCTCCTGATATATTCCGCCACGATTTCCGCCTGTATACATGCAAGCCTGCTTCTCCTTGTTCCTATTCTAATCTTCCTCATATTCCATCCTTCTTCATATCCTGTCTTTTCAGCTTCTTTCCTAACCGTACAAGGAATCCCTGACCACGCCTCTTAATTTCGAAGCCGCTCCCACCGCAGCCACGCACAGGGCAAAATCCGGTCCCGCCGTGAGAAGGAATCCATTTACCAGCAGGATCTTCCATGTGACCTCCTGGAAGATCAGAAAACGGCACACGATAAAATAATATAGCATTCCGATCCCATAATAGACCAGAAGCCCCGCTGCGGAGATCATAAGAAGTTTCCCAAACCGCAGGATCCCAAACCGCTCGCACATCCATGCCATACTATATGCCGCGGCTGCAAATCCCAGAAGATACCCGAAGCCGGGTCTTAACAGATAAGAAGGCCCGCCTCCCGAAGCGAACACAGGCACCCCGGACAACCCGATCAGCAGGTACACCCCCACGCTGACCCCCGCGAGCCGCTTGTTCAGCAGAAGCCCCGCAAGCAGCACGAAGAACCACTGCAGGGTAAAATGCATGGGGATCGGTTCTGTCGGCAGTGTGACCTTGAGAAACGCACCCACGGCGATCAACGCCGAGAACAGACCGCCCGCCGTCAATTCCCGGATACTTAAAAACTGTTTTTGACTCTTTATATTCATCTTCCTGCTCCCGAGTAATCTCTCTTTCTCTTCTTATTCGTAAAGTAATTCAATATCCCGCCCGCTACGATGATACATGCCGCCATGATCAGCACACGCTTAGCGCCTTCCCTTGGAAGGCTGCTCTCACTGCCGACAGAATCCGAATAGAAGTGAAGCGTATATTGGATCTCGTGAGGCGCGCCCATCGCCACGGTATCCGCAATGACCGGCATTTCCTCATCGAATGCCAGGACGGGGATCTGAAACATCGAATTTCCGCCGTCCGCATTTTCATTATAATAAGTCTCGCCTTCCACGATCATATAATCATAGTTCGAGCTGCTCCATGTGATCTGCGCAAAATATTTCCCGTCCTTTACCTCTAACAGTGTCGGAGATTCCACGCTCGCCTTCCCGCTTCCGCCCGATAAGACCACGTCCACCGCATATCGCCCGTCCGCAAGTCCCCCGGCAGACGAAGCTGCCGCCGCCTGTCCGTCCTTCCCGGATGAAGCTGACGCCGCCTTTACATCCTCATGGGTCATCATGCCTGCTGCCGTCTGTCCGGCGATGAGGACAGTCACAAGAAAGACACGGCGCAATGCCGCCCGCACTTTCCTGTCGATCCGTTTTCCCATATAGCTCCCCCTCTCTTTCTTCCTTTCCGCCTGTGTCATTACCGTCTTCACTGCCTATGCCTTCCTTATCCGGCATGAATCTCCCGCCAGGCATGCCTCACAGGTTCTTCTTCTTATACAGAAAGCCAAACGCAAGCAGCGACAGCACGGCAAGATAGACTGCCAGTATCCCGATCCCCGTATAGGAAAATGCTTCCCCGTTGGCAATACTGCGGATCATACTGCTGGCCTGGGAGAGCGGCAGATACTGGATAACCTCCCGCAAGCCATGGGGTATATTGTCTGCCGCAAAGAATGTATTGCACAGATAAGCCATCGGCATGATCACATAATTGGAGAAACGCGGTACATCCGTATGCGTCCTGGCATAGAATGACACCACGACTCCCAGGGTCGAGAACACGGCGCCGTTCAAAAACATGATGAGAAACGACCATCCGTTGAAGCAGAGCGGAAGCCCGATGGGAAGCACCAACAGGATGATGATGCATCCGGCATAGATTCCCCGCAGGCTTCCCCCGATGATCTGGCCTGCAATGAACTGCCACAGAGGCGTCGGCGAGATCATCACCTGATCGAAGGCTTTCTCATACAGACGCTGCACGTTCAGGTTCTGCGCGATCGCATTGAAGCTTCCATTCATCGTGGTGAGCGCGACCACGCCGGGGATCAAAAACTGCAGATACGGCTGTCCGTGGGAGATCGTCTGAATCCCCATCCCGAACACAAGGATATACATCAGAGGGGCGATCATCGCCGCCAATGTGATCTTGTAAAAATCTCTTCTAAATTCCACCCATTTTTCCCATAATACGGTTACAATACCCATACGCTACGCTTCTCCTGTTCCTTTTTTCCCCGCTCTCTCAAGAAATACATCCTCAAGCGTCGTATTCCTCAGCGAAGCGTCTCTTTTTAATCCTTTCAGATACCGGATCGCTTCCTCCTGTGTCCCAAAGAAGCGGCTTTCCATCTCCTCTTCCGACACATGATCCACCGCGTACCTTCCAAGCCGTCCGATCATTGCGCGCGGGGTGTCTACCTCGTTAAGCCTTCCGCGGTCCATCAGCCCCACACAGTCACAGAGGATCTCTGCCTCTTCCATGTAATGGGTGGTGAGCAGGATGGTCAGACGGTTTTGGTTCAGCTTCTTAAGCAGATTCCACATCTGCCGTCTCGCCAACGCATCCATTCCCGCCGTCGGCTCGTCCAGAAGGAGAATGTCCGGCTTTGTAAGCAGCGCGCGGCACACCATCAGCTTCCGCTTCATGCCTCCTGACAGCTTGCGCACGGTGCGCCTTCTATAATCCATCAGGCCGCAGAACTCAAGCAGCTCCCGGGTCTTCTCCCTTCTCTCCTTCTTCGGCACGAAATACAGCCTTCCCTGGTATTCCATGATCTCTTCTATGGTCATGTCCTGGCGCATGGAATACTCCTGGGTCACGACGCTGATCCTGCGCTTCAGGGCGGTATTCTTCCTGGTCAGCTTCTCTCCGTCGATCAGGATCTCGCCTTCGGTCGGCAAAAACAAGGTTGACAGCATCCCGATCGTCGTGGATTTCCCCGCGCCGTTTGGCCCGAGCAGCCCGAAGAAGCCTCCGGTCTCAATGGTGAGGTTCAGGTTGTTCACAGCCGTGAAATCATCATATTTCTTCGTAAGATTCTTTAATTCAATCATGCTTGTTCTCTTTTACTACCACGATGGAATAATAGCTCGCCCTCTCCGGCATATCGTCCACGGTCTCATAAATGTGTTCATCCGGCATACCGCAGTTCTCCACCATGATCCCCTTTATCTCCTTCTCTTTAAGCCTGTCCTTCACTGCGGAAATCCTGGACGCCGCTTTCATCAGGACTTTACTGCCCGGGTAAGTCAGCGCTTCCTCGATCTCATAGGTGGAGGGAATGATATGGAGCTGCTGTGCACGGTCTGCCAGACTGTCTCCAAGCTTTGCCGCCACCGCACAGAAAGACGGGATCCCGTTTATGATCTGTGTCTCATATCCCCGCGCCCTGACGATACGGTGGATGTAGATATAGGTAGAATAGATGGTCGGATCTCCAAGTGTGAGATACGCCACGTCCTTCCCCTGTTCTAACTGTTCTATGATCCTGTCCGCCGCCGTCTCGTAATTCTGCTTCAGGATCTGCATATCCTTCGTCATAGGCGTGGACAGATTCAGACATTCCTTCCCGTCAAGATCCTTCACGATTCCCGCCGCGATCCTGTAACTTACCGCATGCTCCCGTCCTTCTGCGGGAACGGCGATCACGGGACAGTTTTTTACCGTCTCCGCCGCAAGGTATGTCATAAGCCTTGGATCGCCCGGACCGACGCCCACGCCGTATAATGTTCCTTTCAATGTTATCACCCTTTCTGCATTTTTAGAAAGCCTCATTCCATCATATACAAGAAAGCATTGCAGATACATGCCGCTATATTGCTTCCTCCCTTTCGCCCCCTTGCCACAATGTAAGGCGTATCCTTAAGTGTAAGGATCAACTCTTTTGACTGCACCACATTCACGAACCCCACGGGGACCGCGATGACCGCCTCCGGCAGAAGACGCCCTTCCCGGATCAGTTCATACAGGCGGATCAGCGCCGTAGGCGCGTTCCCGACGGCGAAGATCAGCTTCGCATCAAGCTTTGCCGCCTTCTCCATGCTGACAGCCGCGCGGGTTAGTCCGCGGCGTTTTGCTTCTATGGCAACGTCTTCGTCGCTCATGAAACAATATACCTGTCCGCCGTATTTCTTAAGCCGGTTCTTGTTGATCCCTGCCTTCCCCATCTGTGTGTCTGTCACAATGGACGCGCCGTTTTTGACCGCCTCCTGTATCTTCTCTACCACATTTTCGGAAAATACCAGATTCTTCGCATACTCAAAATCCGCGCTGGTATGGATGCATCGCTTTACGATGGCTTCTGTTCCGGGAACAAGCGGCGTATCTTTCAGCTCCTCTGTAATGATCTCGAAGCTCTTCTTCTCTATTTCCTCCGGCGGGATCCGGTCGCACCGGACCTCCTTCAAAACCTCCGGCGCCGCCTCTTCACACATGTCCCGGCGTCTTGTCTTGATCGCCGTCCCGATCCCGCAGACTACCCGGTCAACCTGTTCTGCATCCGCTGCCAGCCTGGTGCAGATCCTGCCTGCCGTCTCGCGGTATCTGCGCTCGAAGGGATCTGCCGGCACCAGCCCATACCCGATCTCGTCACTGATGACCACGATCCCTGGATTGATCTTGGAAAGCCCGCACAGCAGATCAAGATACTGCCTGCCTTCCTTCTCCTGCATGGCGCGACGGATATATGCCTCCAGATGATAAATCCCTTCGCATGTCCTGACTACATCATAAGGGCAGTCTCTTCCGTCCGCCCAGGCGATCCCGGGATATTTTCTCCTGGCGTAATCTGTCTTCCCCTGAAAGGAACCTCCTATGATCATCTTCATAATCTGTTCTTCACCTCCACCGCGATCCCATATACAACCTCTGTCACTCTGTCCGCCAGTTCCGCCAGGCGGCAGTTGACTTCTCCCATAACCTGCTTATAACGTATCATCTCCGCATCATAAGCAAGCCCTTCCGACTCCACTTCATTGGTCACGATCACCACATTCCCTGATGCGCTTCGGATCGCTTCGACCCCTTGCAGGATCTGGTCGGCAGTACGCTCTCCTGCCGGTATGCCGGTATAGGATCCGGCATACAATTCATTCGATACCAGATTAGAGATACATTCGATCAGCACAGACGCCCCGCCGCAGGGTTTCAGCATCCCGGCAACACGAGCCAGTCCGGTATAGCATTCCACCGTCTCAAAACCCTTGCCTTCCCGCATCTTCTGGTGCCGCCTGATCTTCCTCCTTGTCTCTTCCCCGTAAGGATACATCGTTGCCACATAGATAAGAGGCTCTTCCAGGCTCTTATCTATGTGGCAACGGCACGCCATATCCTCGGCATACTCCGATTTGCCGCTTCCGCTCCCTCCCGTTATAAGATGAACCATTGCTACTCCCCCCTTCTATTTTTCGCCGTCTGCATTCAGGATCCGGTAAACCGCATCCATGTCCACATTTTCCCGGATGATCCCAGCCAGCCTGTCATACTGCTCTTCTTTATACTCTGACAGATCGACTGCCTTCACCGCTTCGTTGCAATAGCCCTTCTGCCGAAGCAGCGCGCCCACGACCTCCTCCACAACCTCCGCCCGGTCGAAGATCCCGTGCACATAACAGCCGTACACATGATCCGTACACAGCCCGTCTTCCTTCGGCGCTCCCTGCGCCGCGGCATCCCGAAGCCACAGCATCTTCTCTTCCCTGGTCTCCGAGACGCCCATGTGGATCTCGTAACCTTCTATCTCCACCTGCTCCAGTCCGCCAAGGAGTCCTCTGATCTTCTGAAAATGCCCTTTCACACGAGTACGTGTCTTCTCCGGAACGAACGTAGTCTTCATCGGAAGCAGCCCCAATCCCCTGACGCTTCCCTTCTGCTCTATCCCTTCCGGATCCTCGATACTCTCGCCCAGCATCTGATAACCGCCGCAGATCCCGAACACCAGCCTGCCTTTGCCGCTGTGCCTTACGATCTTTGCCTCTAACCCGCTTTGCCTGAGCCACAGCAGGTCTGCGATCGTATTTTTCGTACCGGGCAGTATCACCGCATCCGGATCGCCGAACTCACCCGCTCTGCTCACATACCGAAGCGTCACGTCCTCCATTCCCTCCAACGGCGCAAGATCCGTGAAGTTCGAGATCCTGGGCAGACGGATCACCGCAATGTCTACCCTGCCGCTCTTCCCCTTTCTTCCGAATCTCTCCGTCAGGCTGTCCTCGTCGTCAATATCCAGATAAAAATACGGTATTACGCCGCAGACAGGAATCTTCGTCTTCTCCTGCAGCATCTCAAGCCCGGGCATTAAGATCTCCTTGTCTCCCCGGAATTTATTTATGATCGTACCTTTGACGCGTCTTCGCTCCTCTTCCTCCAGAAGCTCGATGGTTCCCACGATCTGGGCAAATACGCCCCCGCGGTCAATATCCCCCACAAGAAGGACCGGTGCGTCCACCATCTTTGCCAGTCCCATATTCACGATATCATTCTTCTTCAGATTGATCTCTGCCGGGCTTCCCGCTCCTTCTATCACGATCACCTCATAGGCTTCGTCAAGCCGGCGGTATGCCTTCAGGATATCCGGAATATATGCTTCCTTCTTCCTATAATATTCCGCCGCCGACATAACGCCTGCCACTTCCCCGTTCAGGATCACCTGGGAACCGGTGTCGTTCGTCGGCTTTAGAAGGATCGGGTTCATCGCCGCCTCCGGTTCGATCCCCGCCGCCTCTGCCTGCATCACCTGCGCCCGTCCCATCTCCAGTCCTTCTCTTGTGATAAATGAGTTCAGCGCCATGTTCTGTGATTTAAACGGCGTCACCCGGAAGCCGTCCTGATGAAACACCCGGCACAGTCCGCCGACAAGGATACTTTTGCCCGCGTTCGACATGGTTCCCTGAATCATGATTGATCTTGCCATCTCCTTCTCCTTCTTCCCATTCACTGCCTGGTCATAGCCTGGGGCTATCTCAGACAGATCCGTCTTAGTTCTTCTGCCAGCCTGAGGTTCTCCTCCCTCTTCTTTACCGCAAACCTGTAATACCCTTTGTCCAGTCCGTCGTAATTACTGCAGTCCCGGATCAGGATCCCCCGCTTCTTCAATTCCTCATACAGATCATATTCACTTCGGATAAAGATATAATTCGCCTCCGGGGTATAATATTTGATTCCGATCTCGTCCAATCGGCAAAGCAGCCATTCCCGCTCTTTTCGGATATATTCCCTGGTCCTTGCCGGATGGGCGGTATCCCGTACCGCCGCTTCCCCCGCCTCCTGCGCCACCACGGATATACTCCAGGGCTGCCGCATCCGTTCCAGCCGCTTTAACAGTTCAAGATCGCCGCATACTCCGTACCCCAGGCGAAGCCCCGGCATCCCGTACATCTTCGTGAACGCCCGCAGGACAAACAGTTCCGGATATTTTGCTGTCTGCCGCAGCAATGTATGCGCTTCCCACTCATCCAGGAATTCACAGAAGCTCTCATCCATCACCATGCGGATCCCTTTCTCTTTGCAGCGCGCAAGGATCCTAAGCAGCAGTTCCTGTTCGATCACATTTCCCACCGGATTACTGGGGGAACACAGGAAGATCATATCAATCTCATCCGTCAGATATTCCAGATACTCCTCCCCAAGCTTAAATCCCTCCGACTCCTTAAGCCTAAACAGGACGATCTCACAGTCTGCCGCCAGAAGCGCCTGCCGGTATTCGAGAAAGGACGGCGCCAGAAGAACCGCCTTCTTCGGACGCTCCGCCACCGCAAGTGCAAAGATAAGCTCCGCTCCTCCGTTCCCGAATATGAAGCAATCCTCCCTAAGCCCAAGCCTTTCAGAAAGCGCCCTGCGAAGCCTCCGGCATCTGGCGTCCGGATACTGCGTCATTCTGGCGACCGCGCCGTGCGCCGCCTCTATTGCCGCACTGCCCGGTCCAAGAGGATTGATGTTCGCCGAGAAATCAAGCATCCCCGCATAGGTATATACATCACCGCCGTGTTGATATTCCATTTATCTTATGCCGTCCTTTCTTATGTTTTGCACTGCCTGGGCACCGCCGTGTACAATTCAGAAATCCTCTGCATCCTCGTCCGCTCATCTCACACAAAGAGCGTCCGCACCCCGGCTCCTACAACCAACATCAGTACCGCCGTCACATACATCAAGGTACATGTTCTCGGGATATCCCCGGGACAGACGCCGCGTACCGGATCCCCGATCGTCGGCTTCTCATATAATTTTCCGAAATAATATGCATTCCCCGCAAGCTGCACCTCAAGCGCCCCGGCACACACCGCCTCCGTCTGCGCCGCGTTGGGACTGGCATGGTTGTGTCTGTCCCTCCGGTAGATCTGCCATGCCTTCCGGGCGTTAAACCGGCAGATAAAAGCCGCCGCGATCATAAGCGCCGCCGATATCCTTGCCGGAATATAGTTGAAGACGTCATCCATCTTCGCCGCCGCCCTGCCAAAATAAAGATACCGTTCGTTCTTATATCCCAGCATGGAATCCATGGTATTGACCGCTTTGTAGAGAAATGCAAGGGGCGCGCCTCCGATCAGCATATAGAACAACGGCGCGATCACTCCGTCTGACGTATTCTCCGCGATCGTCTCCACCGCCGCTTTCGTAACGCCTTCCTCCGTCAGATCTTCCGTATCCCTGCCCACGATCATGGACACCGCATATCTGGCGCCGGGAAGGTCTCCCTCCTTGAGCTTTTCATACACCTTCATGCTTTCTTTTCGCAGGGAAGCCGCCGCCAGCAGCTGATAGCACCAGAATACTTCTATGGCAGATGCGAAAGCCGGATGTACTTTTCCCGCCAGGATCAGGATTCCTGCAGCCACTCCGAGCGTCAGCCCGCATACCATGACCCACAGAATACTGCCTGCGATCTTTAACTTCCTGCCCTCCGGATCTCCACTCTCTTGCCTTCCCGCCGCCTTACGCAATATCTTCTCAAGCCCCGTGATCAGAAGCCCGATCACACGGACCGGATGATACAGCCACACCGGATCCCCCCATAACAGATCCAGCAAAAACGCCAGGAAACATATCACTGTGATTCTCATAGTCTCTCTATCTCCGTTAATCTTCGTACGCCTCTTCGCCACTGCTCTTCATCCAGCTTCACACGAAATCCATCTCCGTTCTTCACCTGCCAGTGATAGAAGCCTTCCTCATGGTGCGCCAACCGATCGAGCACCGCCATGATGGTACCGCCGTGTACCACGAATGCCGCAGTCCGGCAGCCTTCTTCTATGAATCGCCCGGTCATATTGCAGAATCCCTTCACACATCTCTCACAGAACGCATCCATCCCCTCTCCTTCGGGAAACGGGGTCTTTCCTCCCGAATCAAGCCATCTCTGGTAATCCGGATGATCTTTAAGCTCCTCATAGTTCTTGTTTTCGAACATCCCGAAATCACACTCCCGAAGCTCCCTGCAGACATATTTCTTCACATCCGGGTAGATCCGTTCTGCCGTCTCCATACAACGCCTCAAAGGACTGACGGCGACCGCCCCGGCGGCGGGATACCGGCGTCTGACCGGCTGCCCCGGCAGCAGAGGCTCGTCTGTCGTCCCGATATAGCGCCGTTCTATATTTCCCTGTGTCATAAAATGGCGTATCAATGTTATCTCCATCGTTCTTTCATCCGTTTCTTAATATATTAGATCACCACGCATCCTAACACCGCCAGTTCGCACAACTGCAGGAAATAGCCTGCCAGATCGCCGGTCACGCCGCCGAATTGCCGCACCGCCGTCACACGGTAGCAGGCAAAGATCCCAAGCGCCCCGGCAACCGTCAGAAGCCCCCTTCCCGGCGACAGAAGGATCATCCCCGCAGCCGGGACCAGGATGTAGAGGATCAGAAGAACTGCCGCGTGCAGCTTTCTCGTCCCTTCCTTGAAGGTGCGTGCTAGCCCCTTCTTCGATGCAGAGGGGAAGGTAAGAACGGCGAACCCGCTCATTCCCCGCGACAGCACATACCCGCAGGCGATCACCGGCAGCATCTCTGCCGTCACCTCGCTCCAGAGCCCCAGGCACAGGACGAAGTAACAGCACGCGCCGATCACGGCAAACGCACCCGCATGAGGATCCTTCAGGATCTCAAGCTTCCGTTCCCTGTCCCCATAAGAACTGAGCGCGTCGATCGTATCCAACAGCCCGTCCATATGGATCCCTCCGTTGACCGCGATCGGAAGAACCGTCATGACCGAGGAAAATAACAGGGTCTTGCATCCGTTTCTAAGAAGCAGCATTCCTGTGCCCCACACACAGACGCCCGTTATGATCCCGACCACGGGAAAGAAACACATCACATGCTTTGTGTTCTCCTGCGTCCACGTGATCCGCGGCATGGGGATCTTCGAATACATGGATAACGCTATGATAAGGGATTGCAGTATTGCCATACGATCTACCTCACTTCAATATCTCATATTTTTCAACCCGGATATCCTCGAAGGTTCCCATCTCTCGATACACCCGAAGCGCCATGTCAAGGAGCGGCATAAGCGCCACCGCCCCGCTTCCCTCTCCTAAGAACATCCCGCAGGTCAGGAACGGGGTAAACCCCAGCGCCTCCAACAAGATCCTGCCGCCCGGCTCATTCGACACATGGGAAGGCAGCATATAATCCCTTGCCTTCTCAGTGATCCGAACCGCGCACAACGCCGCCACAGAAGAGATCAGCCCGTCGATGACCACTGGGATCCGAAAGAGCGCTCCTCCTAAGAACACGCCGACAAGGCCTGCAATATCAAGGCCTCCCACCTTGGAAAGGACATCTATCACATCGTCCGGTCTCGGTTCATGCTTCCGGATGGCTTCCCGGATCACACGGATCTTTCTTCTAAGTCCTTCCGAGTCAAGACCCGCGCCCTTTCCTGTGATATCTTCCACCCGCCCGCCAAGGAGCACGCCGGCGACTGCACTGCTGGTCGTGGTGTTGCCGATCCCCATCTCGCCGGTCGCAAGGATCTCGTATCCTTGCTCCTTTAATTCGGATACCATACCGATCCCCACCGCGATCGCCTTCCGGACCTCTTCCTCCGTCATCGCCGGTTCCTTTGCAAAATTCCTGGTTCCGTATGCAACCTTCCGTTCGCCCTTTGTAAGCGAAGGAACGTCCACTGCGATCCCGATATCCACCGGATAGACATCCACTCCCGCTACTTTGCTCATCAGGCACACACTTGCCATATCTCTGGTGAAGTTCTCTGCAACCACCGCCGTAACCTCCTGCCCGGTCTGGGTCACCCCCTCTTCCACCGCACCGTTATCGGCGCACATGATGACAAGCCCCTTCTTCGTCAGATGAAAATCCGGCGTACCTTTGATCCCTGCGATCCGAACGATCGCATCCTCAAGTTTCCCGAGACTGAATAAGGGTTTGCCCACGGACAGCCATTGCTTCTTCGCCCGCTCCATTATAGCCGCGTCTGCCGGCCCGATCCTCTTACAGATCTCTTCTATCTCAAGATCCCTGTGGTTTTTAAGATTCCTCTGATTCATATGTATTTCCCTTCTTTCTCCCTGACAGCCCGAAACTTTCTCATTCTGTCCACGAATCTTCTGGCAAACAAAAGATTCGAGTAGTAGTGTATGTGCGGAAACCCCGCAAATGTATTTCCTTTCATATGAATGCAATCCCATGCAACATCCCGCCCCGGTTTTCTGGCAATACAGGCGTCTCCGTTATTTGAGCTGTCCCAGTAATGGAACTCGTGCCCCTTCAAGGTATCTCCCCGTTCCAGATATGCTCCGTCCTGATCTCCTTCGATCTCAACATATCCAAACCGTACCAGGCGGTCTTTTCGGACCGCACTCCCCTCTATGAAACCCGCCATCTCGTAATCTATTCCGTCCACGCCCTCCATCGACTCGTGCAGGTACAGGAAGCCTCCGCATTCCGCATGGCAGGGAAGCCCTCCCTCAAGCTTCGCCTTGATCTCCCTTCTAAGCCGGACATTTTCAGACAGCTCCTTCGCATACACTTCCGGATAGCCTCCTCCAAGCAACAGACCGCTGATCCCGTCCGGAAGGCACGCATCCGTAAGAGGGCTGAAAGGGACAAGCTCACATCCAAGCTCTTCGAAAAGCCTTAAGTTGTCCTTATAGTAGAAGCAAAAGGCAAGATCCCGGGCAACTGCCAGACGCAGCCCATCCGGCGATGCCTTCGCTGCTCTTTGTGCGCCTTCCGTTATCTTCAGATCTCCCGCCGCCCCTGCGATCCGCAGGATTGCTTCCAGATCCATGGTCTCTTCGAATACCTTTCCGATCTTTACAAATGCCTCCTGAAGATCCCGAAGCTCTCCCGGCACGACAAGTCCCAGATGCCTGCTCTCGATCTGAAAGATCGGATCCTCCGGAACATACCCTACCACCGGAACCGGATAGCCCATATCCCAAAGCCCCTGTTCGATCATCTTCTTCATCCTTCCATACACCGCCTTCGAGGTACGGTTCAGGATGATGCCTGCAATATAATGATCCTTTCGGAACGTAAGGAACCCTTTCAATAAAGCAAGGACAGACAGCGCGGCTCCCTTGCCGTTCACAGTCAGGATCACCGGCGCCTGAAGCGCCTTTGCCGTCTCGTAGGAGCTTGCCCTCTCACTGTCAAGCGCCATCCCGTCGTAATATCCCATCACCCCTTCGATCACCGTCACATCTGCTCTCCCTGCATGTTCCGCAAAAAGCCTCGTCATAACCTCCTGCCTTAAGAAGAACAGATCCAGATTCTGAGAGTCGATCCCCAGTACTTCCCGGTGGAACATCGGGTCTATATAGTCCGGTCCGCATTTTGCCCCGGCAACCCTGTATCCCCTGCTCCCGAATGCCTGCATCAGACCGCAGGCAACGGTCGTCTTCCCGCATCCGCTCATAGGCGCGGCGATCATAATTCTCGGAATTTTCATCGTATCCCCTTTCCCGCTATACGCGCGGAGATAATATAGATCGGATTCTGTGCCATCATCATATGATGATCTGCAACCTTCTTCGCCCGTGAGATACCTGCCTGGATGATCTCTACGTCCCAAAGAAACCCCTTCTCTTCTGCCGTCAGCGCCTCCTTCACGGTTTCCAGCGTGATCGCATTCAGGACCACTCTTACCGAAGGGCTCTTCTCCCCTATACAGCGCAGGATCCCTTCCAGGCTGCCCAGACTGCCTCCGATAAAGACATGGGTCGGGGCTTTTAGATCCTGTAATGCCTCCGGCGCGGTTCCTTCTATGACCTCTACCTGATCCACACAGAATTTTCTTCGGTTCTGCCGGATCAGTTCTGCCGCTTCCGGCTTTCTCTCAATGGCATATACCTGTGCATTCTCATAGAGAACCGCCGCCGTGACGGCAATAGAGCCGGTGCCCGCCCCAATGTCATAGAACACGCAGCCTTCTGACAGCTCAAGTTTCGCAAGGCTGACGGCGCGGACCTCCTCCTTGGTCATGGGCACATTCCCCCGGATAAACGCATCGTCCCGGATCTGGACGCCTTTTGCCATAGGCGACGGATTCTCCACATACAGCGCCGCCAGGCCTTGCAGATCCTCCGGCTGTATATCTGCTCCGCTGCGGCAGACAATGCTTTCATCCTTGTAGGAAAGATCCTTGCCGATCCAGATCTTAAGATCTGTCAGGCTATAGTCCTTGATCTTACTGCAGAAGTCTTCCGCCTGTCCGCTCCCGCCCAGAAGCAGAAATGTCTTCCGATGCCTTGCAACGATATGGATATAAGGCTGCTTTCGTCCATGGATGCTTACAAGCCGTGCATCCTCCCAGGAAACATGGAGCTTTGCCGCCAGGTATACGATGGAGGCGATCCCCGGGATCCCCTTTACCTCACAGAGATCTTTCAATAATCCGTACAACTCTTTGGAACCGCTGTAGAAACCGATATCACCGGAATATAAGACAGCCGTCTTCTGATATTCCGGATGCGAAGCGATGATCTCCCGGATCCTCTCCGGCATATATTCGCAATGGACCGCCTTTTCATCCGTATGGACCGCCTCTAACATCCGCTTCGCTCCGATGACACAGTCGCTCTCCTGAATAGCCTTCCTCGCATCCGCCGAGAGGGTTCCCTCGTTTCCCATCCCGATCCCGATCAGGAATGCCTTTCTCTTATCTGACATCTGATACCCCGTCCCTTCTTTCTGTCTCTTCCCTTTACTGTTCTTTATCCCTGTAACCTCTGGGCGTGACCATCCTGCCATTTCTCTCTTTCGTCTGGCTGTTGCCGATAAATACGGTCGTAAACATGTCTGTCTGCGCATCTTTTAATTTCTCTAAGGAACAAAGCGTACTGCTCTGCCCTTCCCGCCCAATGTTCCTGACGATCCCGCATACCGTGTCTGCCGCCTTTGCCTCCAATAATATTTCACACGCCTTCTTAAGATGATCGTGCCTCTTCTTACTGGAAGGGTTATACAGACAGATACCAAAATCCGCCTCCGCCGCCGCCTTAAGCCTCTTTGCGATCTTCTCCCAGGGAGTCAGAAGGTCGCTTAAGCTTATGACTGCGAAATCATGGATCAACGGCGCGCCAAGTACCGCCGCTCCGCTTAATGCCGCAGTGATCCCGGGAACCACCTGAATCTCCGTATCCGGATGATCTTCGGACAATTCAAGAAGCAGCCCCGCCATGCCATAGACTCCCGCGTCTCCGCTGCACACCATCGCCACATTCTTCCCGCACTGCGCCTGTTCAAACGCGATCTGGCAGCGCCGCACTTCCTGCGTCATGGGCGTGGTAATAAATTCCTTCCCCTTTAACTCACTCTCTTCTAATTCCTTTTTCACCAGATCCACATACACCGTATAACCTGTCACGACGTCGCAGGAAGCTATTGCCTCCCTTGCTTCTGCCGTCATCTGCCCTGCATTCCCCGGACCGATCCCCACTGCATAGATCTTTCCCATATGATCCACCTATTTGCTTCCTTTCCGAAATTCTGTCGTAAACGCAGGATCATAAAGCTTGGAACGCCTGTACTCACTGTCCAGGAATCTGCCGACGATGATCAGCGCCGTCTTCGTGATCCCTTCTGCTTCTGCCGTCTCTGCCAGAGAACCTACGGTACACCGGCATACCTTTTCATCCTGCCAGGTTGCCTTATATACGACCGCCGCCGGAGTATCTTCCGGATAACCGCCTGCCTCAAGCTCTCTTTGAAGCTTCCGGAGCATCCCCGTACTTAAGAAGATCACCATCGTAGCCTGATGGGCGGCAAGATCCCGTATGGATTCCTTCTCCGGAACCTTCGTCCTCCCTGCCATCCGGGTGATGAGCACAGACTGGGAGATATCCGGGAGCGTGTATTCTGCCTTCAAGGCTGCTGCCGCCCCGCAGAAGGAACTCACCCCCGGACAGACGTCATACGATATCCCTTCCCGTTCCAGGACGTCCATCTGTTCCTTGACCGCGCCGTAGATACTCGGATCGCCCGTGTGGAGCCGCACCACCTTCCTTCCCTTCTTCTCGGCGCCGGCAATGACTTCTATCACTTCTTCCAGCGTCATATACGCACTGTTATGGATCTCGCAGCCTTCCTTGCAGCTCTCAAGCAACTGTGGATTCACCAGCGACCCTGCATATACGACCACATCTGCCTCTTCCAGAAGCCTCTGCCCCCGCACCGTGATCAGATCCGCCGCTCCCGGCCCCGCTCCTACAAAATGAACCATCTCTTCTCTTCCTTCCCTTCTTCATTTCTTTACTTCTTCCGACAGCTTCACTGCCTTCCTTGTCATACCGAGGATCCCGTACTTTGGCGAGAACATGACCGCACCGATCTCAAGGCTGTCTCCGGCGCGCTTTTCCAAGTGGTCTTCCATTTTCGCCATGATCGTCTTCATTGCCGGCTCTAAGAGTTTCTCCTCCGACATCCGCGCCAATGCCTCTGCGGTCGTGACGCTTCCCATGATCTCACGGATCACCTCCGTGCGGGCTCCGGCGAGCGCCGCATGCGCCGCCAGTATCTCGAACCTTCCGTCCGCCTGCTGCGAATGTGTATTCATGATTCCCGCGGCAACCTTGATAAGCTTCCCAATATGCCCCGCAAAAAGCAGCCCTTTCATCCCAAGCCTCACCGCGATATCAATGGTTTCTCCGATATAATTGCTGCACTTAACCGCCGCCTTCCCCTGATATCCCCAGGTATCACTGAGAAAATCACTTCCATAATTCCCGGGCACGGCATAACACACCTCATAACCGCCGCTTTTTATGACGCTCATCTGCGCATAGATCGTATCCACCAGCGCCTGCTCACTCATGGGTTCCACGATCCCGGTCGTCCCAAGGACAGAGATCCCTCCTTCGATCCCGAGCCTTGGGTTAAAGGTCCGCCTGGCAAGCTCTGTCCCTTCCGGGATCGAGATCACGACAGATATCCCCTTCGCATATCCATAAGAGGAACACACACCCTCCACCGCTTCCCGGATCATCTGTCTTGGGATTCGATTGATCGCAGGTTCTCCCACAGCCTGTTCAAGCCCCTTCCTGGTCACGATGCCGATCCCTTCGCCTCCCCGGATCTTAACCCCTTTCTCTTCGGTCTTCTCAACCTTCGCATAGACATAGACTCCGTCGGTCACGTCCGGATCGTCTCCGCTGTCTTTTTGGATCGCGCAGACGACTCCGCCTGGATTCCTTACGATCCGTTCCACATCCAGATAAAGCGTAACCCCTTTCGGCGTACGCAGCTTCACCTGCCCTACCGTCTCTTCTCCAAGAAGCATCTGCACCGCCGCCTTTGCTGCCCCCGCGGCGCAGCTCCCCGTCGTGTATCCGGTCCGCAGCTTCTTCTGATTCTTCCACACATACTGACTATCCATATCCCTTACTTCCAATACACACATTCTATATCATCCCTGGCTTTTACTTCTTCTAATAAGTCCCGAAGCCGCTCGTTACAGCTCCCCCACGGGATATCCGTATAGATCACCCTGCTGCACTTTGACACTGCCCGTCTCGCTTCTTCATACACAGGATCACTGATCTCCTGAAAAGGCTTCTCAAGGATCACCTGTGCCGCAAGATGTCTGGCAAGCTGATAATCCACGTCATTCTGATACAGGATTCCCGCAATAAATGGAATCCCCTCCCTCTGAAGCCGCCGATAGACCGGGATCCCGCCGCCGCACGCTGAGACCACCATCGTCGCAGCCTCGCCCTCCGGCGGCGGAAGCTCGATACTGCCGAAGACCGGATCAAAACTTCCCTTCTCCATCCCATATAACTCCCGGATAAACGCTTCCTTCAGAAGATCTTCCGGCGCTTTGCAGCCGTACGCCTCTCCCGCCTTCACCGGCAGCACCTTGTCTGATACCTTGCCCGCAAGATCGATCTCATGCAGGGACATGACGACCGTGATCCCCTGCTCTTTTGCCATCTTGCGTAAGATGGCAAGAAGCTCTAACTTATACTTGATATCCAGAAATGACGTCGGTTCATCCAGCACCAGGATCTCCGGCTCCTGGCAGATCGCCCTTGCAAGCAGGATCCGCTGCTTCTGCCCGTCGCTTAAGGAGGTAAAAAGCCGGTTTCTAAGATTCCCGGCGCTCACGAGCTTCATCGCCTCGTCTACCTTCTCTTCGTCCTCCCTGCAAAGGATACCAAGCCTCCCGGTATAGGGATACCTGCCGGTGGCAACGATATCATGGCAGGTCATAAGCTCCGGCCTTACACGGTCAGTCAAGACCACCGCCATCTTCCGGGCGAGCTCCCGGTAGGTAAGCTTACTTAGTTCTTTCTCTCCGATGACGACTCTTCCTCCCAGGATCTGAAGCTGCTTCGTGATACTCTTAAGGATCGTCGACTTCCCCGCACCGTTTGGTCCCACCAGCGTCAGGATCTCGCCTTTCCTTAAGTGAATACATACCTGGTTGAGCAATGCCCTGCCCCCATAGCCTACCTTAAGATCCTCCGTACGAAAATAATGATCCCCCATACTACTGCTTCTCCTTCTCACGATGTACCAACATCCAGATAACCACCGGCGCCCCAAAGACAGACGTCACCGTACTGATATTCAGCTCCAGCGGCGCAAAAGCCATCCGCGCGGCGAGATCGCAGAACATACAGAACACCGCGCCGCCAAGGAACGAAGCCGGTATCACCACCAACGGCTTCGAGGTATGGAGCGCCAGCTTCACAAGCTGCGGAACGGCGATCCCCACGAATGAGATCGGGCCTGCAAATGCAGTCACACAGGCAGAGAATACACTGGAGAGCACGATCAATATGACCCGGAAGATCCGGATATCCACCCCCATGCTCCTGGCGTAAGCCTCGCCCATCTGATAGGCGCCGATCGGCTTGGACATCAGGAATGTAAAAGCAAAGGTTACGGCTACGACCGCAGCAGCAACTTTCACATTCCCCCAATTCATCCCGGAGAAACTCCCCATCGACCATCCCCGCAGGCTTACGATATCCGAATCCTCCGCAAAGGTTATGATAAAATCCGTAACTGCCGAACAGATATAAGAGATCATGATCCCTGCAACCAGAAGCGCCGACATATTCCGAAGCCTTTTTGCCGCCAGCAGCACAAAGCTTACCGATATCAGTGAGCCTCCAAAGGCAGAACCGATCAGCGCAAACGACGTCATACTGCCGATGCTGCCTGCAGAACATATCATCACCAACGCTACCATCATCTTTGCTCCCGACGATATCCCAAGGATAAACGGTCCTGCGATCGGATTATGGAAGAATACCTGGAGCAGGAAACCAGACAGGGACAACGCCCCTCCTAAGATCGCAGCCATCAGGATCCGGGGCAGGCGGATCTGCCAGATAATATGGTATCCCGTTCCTTCCTCCCGCCCGGCGGTCAGGATCTCTAAGATCTCCTTCACCGATATGTTCACCGTCCCCGTATTGATATTGATCAGCACCATTAGAAAAAGCGCCAGAAACATCACCGTAAATACTGCCGCATAGCGGCTCCTCCTACTCTCTGTCATTCCTCCACCCTGTATAAAAATGTCATCTCATCCTCATCGCCCTCGGTCAGCATGATATGGATATCCGCGATCATCTCAGATACAAGATCCGTCGCCTGATAAAATTCCTTATCCGTACAGAAGACATTTCCTTCCTTCACCGCTTTCATATCCTTCAAGACCTCGTCCTTGGCAGTCAGTTCCTCCATGGAATCTAATTCCTCGTCGATCGAAGCATTATAGATCAGGTAATCCGCGTCAGCCGCGGCTGCATAGAATTCCTCCATCGAGATCGCCGCCGTGCCCTCTTTCTCCACAACATCGCAAAAAGGATAAGCGCCGCCTGCGATCTCGATCATCTTCGCTATATAATCCGTGCCTGTCCTTATCACCGCCTGGCCGCTTGAATTGATATAGAAATACACCACCGACTTGCCGGTATTCCCGGTCCCTTCAAGCTCATGAAGGATCTTTGTCTGCTCGTTAAAAAATGCATCCGCCTCTTCTTCTTTGCCAAGCAGCGCGCCATAGACCCTGATCCATTCCACTCTGCCCAGCGGATGCCCTTCATTGCTGGAACAGTCGATCAATACCGGGATCTCCATCATCTGAAGCATCTCCTGTACCTTCGGCGTGTGATGGATCATCTGGGATTCCACCGCCAAGCCGCACCCTTCGTCCACCAGCATCTCATAATCCGGCTCACTGTATTTCCCCGCAAATTTTATCCTGCCTTCTTCCATAGCCTCTCTTGCGGCATCCACATACCAGTCATCCGCCTTAAGCCCGCTGAACCTGACCGCATCTAGCCCGTCCAGCGCATGGAATAATGCCATCGTCGCAGTACCGGCGACATAGATGCGCGCAAGCGGCTTTTGCAGAACCACAGTCTCTTCCGGCAGATCCTCCGGCACAGCCGCCCCCTCCGGCACCACCAGATAGGTAAGGCTGTCTTCTACAAGGATTGCCTGATAGCCGTCATTATAATAATAGATATGAAAGCCCTCCGCAAATTCCGGCTCAAGCATCGACTGACAGGTAAGGCCCCCGATCTTCGGCGCATCTTCTATACCGTACTGCCGCCCCTTTTCTTTCTCCCAAACCTGCGCTCCTTCTTCCGCCGCCGTCTGTACATCAGGAACCTCTTTCTCCTGCCGCCTGCCGCAGCCGCCTGCCGCGATCCCCGCCGTAAGCAGCAGCACCAGGATCTTGAACCCTGCTGATAAAACACCCTTACGAAACTTCCCCGCACCCAAAGATAATTTCATACACTTTCCTCCATTCATCCTGCCCCTCCTTGGTCTTCTCCCTGGACGCCAGGTCAACGAACATCGGGATCCCCAGCTCCTCGCAGTACTCCAAAGTCTCCGTATATTTCCCCCGGCGCGAAGCAGATCCCTCTGCCGGAAGGATCTCTGCCGGCATGACCGCCAGATCACATCTCTCCTTCACAAGCGCCTTATAGTCAACGTCGTCATACGTACCGCCGAATACGGCATCTTGCTCTTTGGCCGGACCCTCCGCTTCCTCTATACCGGTCAGTGCAAGATGCTTCCATTGTCCGGAATCCTCCATCCACGCAAGAACCGGCAGAGACGCGGCGTATGCATGGAAGGCAGCTTCTCCTTCCCTTTGCGCCGGACGCCTGATCACCGTCATCTCACGTTCAAGCCCTGCCGGGATCCCGGCGTCAGCCGGCGCCACCAGATAGCGCAGGATCTTCGTATCCTCCTCTGTCTGAGGGTCGGTCTCGATGCAGGTGATCCCGCCTTCATAATGAAAGATCTTATAATTCACGGCATATTCCGCCTCCGTCTCTTCTATAAACGTCAATCCCGCGATCTTCGGCGCTGTCTTACTTAACTCTGACGGCGACAGCCCGTTATCCCCCGCAGAAGCCTTTGCCCCGGATCCTTTGCTGTCTTTTGCTTCGATGTACACGAAGACGGTGTAGGAAATCTCGTGTGCAGACGACATCTTTGTCGTGCATCCAATGACCGTATTATTCTGATTCAACCGCACCGGTATCTCAAAAGTAGAAGTATCCTCCGTGTTTACTCCCTCGTAGGTTCTGCCCCCTACCTTGACATAACTATAAAAACCACTGTCAAAGACCAGCGACGCATACGCCCTGCCATCCTGGACCGACACTTCCGGACAGCTTATCGTCACCTTCCCGGTTCCTCCGGAGAATCCAAACTGATCCGGCGTATACCTTCCGTCCTCTAGGCGCGCCAGATCCGCCTTGCCCGCGGCATCTGTAACATCTGCCTGCTCCGGTCCCGGCACAGGCATCTCTTTTAAGAACCCACTGCAAAGGACGAGCAGGATACAGAAGACAGCCACGGCCAGGATCACCCGCCGTTTTCTCTTCGGACTCATTCCCATAGCGTATTCTTCCCCCTCTTTTCTGCTAAAGAAGATTTTTTAGATTTTTTAGATTTTGTTGGAAAATGTAACAAGAACTCATTACGATCACATAGAAAGGCTGATCCGTTCACCGCCTTATGGCAGACTTCTGATCTTCATAAACACATGCCTCTCCCCATGTAACGCCCGTAATCCCCAAGCGCTGCAGGCAGGAAAAGCTTTCCCTTTTCAACACTTGGCCATAATCCCGTAACCATATATGCGCTCCAAAGCGCCGTCTAAAAGCGGGTGTTCTGACTTAGGTATCTTCACGGACATTCCGCCTTCCCATAGGACGATCCCTACAGTGACCTAAGAACCGCCCCAGGAGATCCAACCTGTGACAATTCTTAATGGAATACCGCTCCTCCAATACAGCAACGGGTATTGTGCAGGATTCTCACCTGCTTCCCCAGCCTTACGATCGACACTAATCTGTCAATGTACGGCATATACTTTTAAACTGTTCTGTTATGCTTTATATCTATTCTATACTTTTTTTATATTTATTCAATACCTGTTCTTAAATTTCTTCTATATATTTGGAACCTTCTATTCAATTCCTCGCAGACCTCATCCGGTGTACTTCCCGATTCCCTGGGGTGTCTGACCACGATCATGGTTGTTCCTGTCTCGGAACACGCCTGTATCTTCTCTTTCATCCCCCCCGCGTCTCCGGTCTCCTTCGTCACGAAGAACCTTGCTTTTGCATAATGGATCGTTGCGATATTCATCTCCTTTGAGAAGGGCGCCTGCATCGCGATCAGATTTCTTCCGGCAAATCCACATTCCGCAGCCGACCGCACAGAATCCGGGACAGAGAGTACCCGCACGTAACACCGCGTCCGGTAAGCCGGTATCTCACAGAATCTCCTCAATTCCTTGCTTCCGGTGGTGATCAGGATATTTCCCTGTGTAGATCGCAGATAATCTGCCGCCTCTTTGACAGAAGCAACATAGATCGTCTCCGCCGGCATCTCCTTTGGCTCTTTCATCTCTTCCCGCAGGCACCTGATATATTCTACCGGAATCTTCCCGCAGGCGCACCGGATGTTGGCGGTAACTTCCGCCGCAAAAGGATGCGTGGCGTCGATCACAAGATCGACGGAATCCTCCCTGATCAAAGCAGACATCTCTTCCTGTCCCATCCTGCCGCAGACAACCTTCACTCTGTCATTCTTAACGGCGGTGTCTCTCCCGTACTCCGTAGCAACACTTAAGATGATATCCAGGTCGAATTCCTGCAGGAATCCAAGCACCGTCTGGCTCTCCGTCGTCCCGCCGAATATCAGCACTCTGGGAATCTTCTCCTTCTTATCTTTCAATCCTTCCACCGCATACCTCTCCTACTGCTTCTCTTCTTTTCCTCTAAATGTAAGGACCGGCAGCTCTTCCACAAGAGCAAATGTCATTCCGTCCATGACTCTCTTTGGCTGCAGCAGCCTTCCCTGCGGCATACAGCACCTCGCCGCCCGTTCACACACATTATCCACTCCTGTGACCTCCAAGACAAAGCCAGAACCCGCCATCTTGCCCGGAACCTCTTTGAGCCTTGAAGCCGGATACGTATAGAAAGGAATGTGATGCTCCGAAGCAAATTCCAGGATACCGGGCTCTTCCTTCTTAAGGTCAATGCTTGCCAACTTCACAACGTTACCGAGATCAAGCCCATACTCCCAGAGCACCTTTGACAGCGCCGCCTCGATCTGCCGCTTCGTCGTTCCCCGCCGGCACCCGATCCCTGCCGCCACCCTGCCGGATCCGGAAGGCTCCAGTAGCAATATATGGTCCCCGTACATTCCTTCTTCATGTTCCACCACCGCGATCCCGTATGTAAAGCCATGAAGCTCCTCCATACAGGCACACCGTACAAGCCCGGAGGGCAACGGATCTTTTGCCGGCAGCTCGCTATAGAAACCCACCGGCGTATCTTCTAACTCCGCCGCTGAGATCTTCGTCACAAGAGACCTGTCGGTGATCCTAAGCCGATTGTCCTTCGCAAATACGTCGACTGCGAATTTCTTCCTCACATCTGTCGCTGTCGTGATCACAGCCGCAGCATGCATAGACCTCTCGATCTCCCTGGCAATCTCAACCGCACCGCCCATATGCCCGGAAAGAAGCGGGATCACATACTCGCCTTTCTCATCCATCACCAGCACCGCCGAATCCGTATACTTATCCCTGACCCAGGGCGCGATATATCTGACGGCGATCCCGGCGGCGCCGATGAACAAGAAGTCCTTCTTCCCCCACTGCCGTCCGATCCACGCCTTTATATCCGTATCCGGCTCTTTCAGATCCCAGGTCCCTTCAAGCCTTGAAGTGGTATACCCCTCGCACAGATAACCGCAGTCCGATAGCTTCTCCTGTACGCAGCGGTTCAATCTATTTGCCTCTCTGGTAAAACTAAATACTGCTATTGCTTTATCATTTTTCATATACACATCAAATTCATCCGTCTGACACCCCGATCCATTCCAGAAAGCAGGCGCTATAAATTCACAAGCGCCAGAAGGCTTGGAACCAGCGTATCTGTCGACGTTGCCATTACATTGTTGAGGAACAATACGTTCTTGATCTCTTTTTCCGCGATCAATTCTGTCAGGCTCTTCGGATAGAACCGATAATCCACCACATACACGTACTCATAATGGTCTACAAGAAACGGTACAAAGGCATTCCCGTAAGATTCTTTCACTACAAGACAGGAACTGCCGTCACTCTTCTTCGGATTCTGGATCCACGCAAGCGGCTGGTCGCTGCCGATGAAGCAGTTATATTTGGACGCCGAGTTCCACCCTGACACATCCGTGATCACCTTATAGTCCATCGTAGTCCCATTCTTATCAAGAAACTGCATATCATTCGTCGCCAACGGGATATACGCCGTCACGGAATCCGGATTATTCCCCAGCGCCGGCGCCTGATTACAATACGAATACATGGTTCCCAGGAAATTATCAAACGTCATCGTCTCATAGCTGTCGATCGGCGTCGGCTTCATGTCCTGAATATCCATGAATTCACAATATGCATAATATGCTCCCAGCGCCGTCCAGTGATGATCGCTCCGGAAATACAGATATTCATCATTGTGGTTCTCCAATGCAGCGAACACATCCACCGTCGTCACCTTATCATCCAGCCTGTCATAGATATACTGCACCGCTTCCTTCTGGTCGTTGCTGCCTAAGTCCTTCTGCAGCTTGGAATCCAGATATACGCCGCTGCTGATCGGCACTACCATATCATATATCTTTACCTCTTCTTCATCCACTTTATTCACCAACGCATTCACTGCTTCTATGTAGTCGTCCGTAACATCCTGGCTGAATCCAAACAGGCTGAACGCCGTGTCTTCCGCCAGATAGACTGCGCCGAATTGTTCCTGGATCTGCTCGATCGCGCGCTGTTTCGTACCGTCTTTCAATGTCTTATCCTGCTTCTCATCCGCAGGCTCGGCATCGGTATCCACTTTCTTTTCCTTTTCTTTCTTTTCTTCCGTGTTGTCCGCCGACGCCTGCATACTTCCGTAGATCTGTGTCTTCTGTATCCCGTAAGCAGAACGGAACTTCATATTCCGGGAGATCAGCCAGTCGCGGAACGGAAAGGTATCCGCATACCATGTATTCATACTCTCGAAGAATTCCCCGTTCCACACCGTCTCAAGCGTAGGCTTCGGGAATTTCGCCAGTGTACGCTTCTCAACAGCCGATTCCTTCGGACGCAATGGGATGATCAGCGCAATTAATGCAAAGAAAAGCAGGACTCCCGCAAATACATAGATTTTCTGCCTGACGTATTTCTTCTTTCTCCTTCTCCTCTGTCTCATATTTTACTGCCTTCCTCTAGAATTGAAAATATAAAAACGGATTGTAACTGTTGCCTACAAGCGCCATCGTCGCGATGATGACAAGCACCGACGGCCCCGCCACTTCGATCACCATATAGACATAACGCACAGCCTTGACCCTGCCAAGCCTCTTCCGCCCCCAGTGATAAGCATTCCTAAGCAGCGGCGTACTGGCAATGATGGCTGCCGCTATAAAAAACATATTATTCTCAAAGGTCATACCAATCTCCATACTGGTGAAACCATTGCCGTTCAACCCAAACATTCCCTTCAGCACGTGTCCGAGATACGGCATACTGCTGAATTTAAAAAGTATCCATCCAAAGTATACGACTATCAGCGTATAGATATGTCCGACCGCTTTCGGGAGCTTCTTGAGCCTGTCCAGAAAACCATTCTTCTCGATCACCAGGAATACATAGTAGAACAGCCCCCAAAACACAAAGTTCCAGTTCGCGCCATGCCACAGCCCCGTCAGCGCCCATACGGCTAACAGATTCAGCATAGTCCTTCTCTGTCCTTTCCGGTTGCCGCCAAGCGGGATATAGATATAATCCCGGAAAAAGGAGCTCAGGGATATATGCCAGCGTCTCCAGAAATCCGTCACCGAATCCGCCATATACGGATAGTTGAAATTCTCTTTAAAATGAAATCCTGTCATCCACCCCATCCCGATCGCCATATCGGAATACGCCGAGAAGTCCAGATAGATCTGTAACATATACAACAGTACGCCAAGCCACAACCCGGCTGCCGGTATCTCACTAAGCTCAGCCAGTTTCTGCGGGAACATCGCATCTGCGATCTCCGCACAGGAATTTGCAAATACAGCCTTCTTCACCAGCCCTATCGTAAAACGGTTGATCCCCTCGCCTACTTCTGACAGTTTCACTTTGCGGTTCTCTATCTCGTACGCAACGTCTTTATAGCGGACGATCGGTCCTGCGATACACTGAAAGAACAATCCCGCATACAGAAGCACCAGCCAGTACTGCCTCTGCGCCTTCACATCTCCCCAGTACACGTCGATCACATAGGAGATAAGCTGAAATGTATAGAACGAGATCCCGATCGGCAGGATGATCTCGGGGAGATCCTTGGGAAAACCGGTAATGCTCTTAAGGTTTGACAACAAAAAACCGGCATATTTATAATATGCCAGAAGACCCAATTGCAGACCGATCCCGGCGATCAGAAAGATCTTCTTTCGCAGAGGATCGTCCCTATTGTCATCGATCAGGATCGCCGACAGCCAGCTGATCACACACATCAGCAACAGGATCACAAGATATTTCGGACCGCCCCATGCGTAGAAGATCAGGGACGCTGCCAACAATACGATATTCTTCTTATTCAATGAATCCATAAAGCAATAGATCATCATCGTAAATGCAAAAAACAAAAAGACAAATAAAAGACTTGAAAAAACCACGGCTCTTTCCTCCATTTTTATCCATGCCTGTCCCTATACCGGCTGACGTCTGCCTTCCGGGCAGATGAAAATGCGGCGAGGACAGCGGGTATGCGCCGGAACCATAGCCTCTTGCTTCATCCGCCGTACCAACTTATACTAGTTTAATACATTTATCTACATTATTCAAACATATTCTTCACAATTTGACATTTTTTAACACGGCAGCGAGATAAAAAAAGAAACATTGTACCCTTAGTCTACTGATATACAATGCTTCATAAGATTATAACTCTTCCCATTTTCCCATTAAATAGGATTTTAACGTATTTATAATATTTTCTGCTTTCTCCAACTGCTCTTGTGCCTGTTCTCTTGATATCACTACAAAATCCTGATAATCCGCTTTTTCTCTCAAACGAAAAGCTGTGCACATTCCAAATCTTCCCGGGCACTCTCAAAACGGTATTTTGACAGATCTTTTATGCTGCCGTCCATAATACAACTCCTTCCTGCATTACATTCTGATAGAAAGGGGTAATCTTCTGCCACTTGCAGAACATTTCATAATCAATGTCTATCACAGAAAAAACTTTATCATATTCCAGATTCATATCCACAATAAACTCCGATAATTTTCCTTCTGTCTCTTTATCCAGATTTCCCTGCATCAAAATAGCCACATCGACATCTGATTCCTCCGTATTTGTTCCTCTTGCCGCAGAACCATACAGAATAATACCAATCACTCTGTTCTTCATAATTTCAAGGATTCCATCCACTAACTCCATTAAAATTTTTTCATCCATAGGCGGCCTCCCTTCTATTATAGATTATTATACCCATTTAAAATAAGAGCGTCAATGCCCTTGCTTACAGTTTCACTGATGTCCGGTTATTATCTGGATTTTCCGTATATGATCGGTTTGTCTACCATATTCAAAAAGTCTGGGAATGCCCTCGTTATAAGGATCCCCAGACTTATGGCTGCTATTTCAACTCTTTATTCCCGGAACTTACCAATCCGTATAGATATCGATCGTACCGCTCGCGCATCCCGTATCATAGACGATCCCGGGTCCTAATGATGTCTGAACCACCGTTCCCTTCGGATAATCGCTGCTTGCTAAGCACAGATATCCGTTCGCATCCCGGATCGTACCATCTGAAGCCACATGCCGTCCTGGAATATTCAATCCATGTCCCGGCAGGACTCTCTGGCTGTAATATGTCTCACGATGGCCGTTGAAATAATTCACGCCCTTGTCTTTCGTAAGAACACCGTCTCCGGACGGATAAACGTAACCGCCGTTACCTCCGGATGATCCGTTGTTATTTCCGTTCGAAGGCTTATTATTCCCACCGGTTGTCGGCTTATTATCATTCTGAGGCGTCTGCGCTGCTTCTTTCGCCGCTTCGGCTTCTTTCGCCGCTTTCGCTGCCGCAGCAAGTTCCTTCGCCAACTGCTCGTCCTTCAGCTGCTTGATCTTTGTCTCCAACGCTGCCAGATCCGCCGATGTCGACGCAGCCTTGGCTTTAAGCTCCTCCCGGTTCGCACTGAGTTCCCCTTCAAGCTTCAGGCAAGCCTCCTGCTGCTCCTTCAGATACTCTTCTTCTGTCTCGATCGCATAACGTAATTCCTGAAGTTCCTCAAACATATTACGGTCATACTCACTCAGAGTCTGTACAAAATGCACCTTATTCACGAAGTCCGCCAGACTCTCCGCCGAGAAGATCAACCCCAGGATCGGTTCTCCGCTGTTCTCGTAGATATACTGGATCCGGATCTTCATCTCATCATAATAAGCCTCTTCGTTCTTTCTGGCAATAGCGAGCTGTTCTTCCGTCTTCGTAATATCTGCGTTCACTGCCTCGATCTCAAGTTCATTCTCAGCGATCTTAGCGCCTATCTCGAGTAATTCTCCGTTAATACTGTCCAAAGTATTCTCCAGATCCGATGACTTGTTCTCCAGGCTGCTGATCTCGGCTGCAAAGATCTCCGAAGCCGAACCCAGCACGCATACCGAACACAAGCACGCCGTCATCACTCGTAACTGTCGTTTTAATGTTATCCTCATAATACCTTTCTTTCCTGCGTTATTTTGGGAACCGAACTTCACACCTAATTCCCAAGGTTTCTATTATGCCTTTCCTATTTTACTATTTTTCTGTTAATTTGTCAATCAATCATAAGAAAATATTACAAAAGTATTACGAAAATCATATGAATTCCTGAATATTCCTAATTGTATATTTCTGCCAACAAAAATACTCTTGCCCCAATTCCTCGGAACAAGAGTAATATCTATCAATGCCCTATCATCTTATGCGATCTTAGCCTTTGCTGCTTCTGCCAGGGAAGCAAATCCTGCCGCGTCGTTTACTGCCATCTCAGCCAGCATCTTTCTGTTAATGTCAATATTAGCCAACTTCAGCCCATGCATGAACTTACTGTAGGACAGACCATTCAGTCTTGCCGCAGCGTTGATACGTGCGATCCACAGCTGACGCATCTGACGTTTACGCTGCTTTCTTCCTGCATAAGAAGAAGTAAGCGCTCTCATCACAGACTGCTTTGCTACTCTATACTGTTTTGAACGTGCTCCTCTATATCCTTTCGCCAGTTTTAAAACTCTGTTATGCTTCTTTCTAGCGTTCATTCCGCCTTTAATTCTTGCCATGTCCTGTCTCCTCCTTCAATACTTTGATCCATGATCTTATAGATATGGTAATACTTTCTTCATGTTCTTTACATTTGTTTCATCAGTAATGATTGATTTCCTAAGATTTCTCTTTCTCTTTGCAGATTTCTTAGTTAAGATATGGCTCTTATAAGCTTTATTTCTTTTTAATTTTCCTGTACCTGTTTTTTTGAAGCGCTTTGCAGCTGCTCTATTTGTTTTGATCTTTGGCATGATAATTTCCTCCTTAAATTTTGTAAATATATTTTTAACGTTTTTCAGTTAAAACCATACTCATGTTCCTGCCTTCCAGTTTCGGCGCTTTCTCAATGGTCGCCACATCCTTAAGCATTTCCGCAAAATCATCCAGAATATGTCTGCTCTGCTGCACATGTGCCATCTCACGCCCTCTGAAACGCAGAGTTATCTTAACTTTATTGCCTTTGCAAATAAACTTCTTGGCATTATTCACTTTCGTGTTCAGGTCGTTCGTATCAATATTAGGTGAAAGACGCACTTCCTTTACTTCAACGGTCTTCTGCTTTCTCTTCGCCTCTTTTTCCTTCCGTGCAAGCTCATATCTGTATTTCCCATAATCAATGATCTTGCATACCGGCGGCTGAGCCTTTGGCGCGATCTTCACAAGATCCAGTTCTGCTTCCTGGGCAAGCCTCATCGCCTCTTTGATCGGCATAACGCCCTTCTGCTCTCCGTCTTCTCCAATTACTCTTACTTCCTTGTCTCTGATCTGCCCGTTAATCATTAAATCGCTAATAGTCGTGCACCCCCATCATCTAAAAATAAAATAAGTGAATAGTTCCAGACTATCCACTTATCACATCTGCACAATTCTTCCGCCTGCAAATGATATCACGGCGATATCATTCTCCGGGAATCTTCATACGTCATATCAAACCAATAGTCACCCCATCGTGCTATGGTGAGAGTGGATACTCTTCTTCTTTTGACCTCACATGAAGATAACTTATCACATTCTGCCTTCCCTGTCAATACCTGATTTATCTTTTTATCAAACCTTAAAGCATCCTCCTCCGATAAATTCCCGCAGAAGTGAATTCGTCGGTACATTCTCGCTTCCGATCCCCACGAAATAATCCAGGAATTTCAACAGACGCTTCGCCTCCACATACTCCGGGCAATTTCTGTCTATCCCAAAGAGCAGCGGCTCCACATAGATCTTGAGTACCGCCAGCTCATAGATCAGCGTCGAATTAAACATCACGTCCGCCTCCTCCTGGAACGGAAAGATGAATTTCTCTTCTCCCCGCCTTACGGATTCCCACATACTTATGGTTCTCTGCGCGGAGGAGCCTCTGGTGCGGGCATCCCTCACGATACGCCTCAAAAGCCTTCCGTCCGTAGTCGGGATACGGTCATGCTCATCAATATTCAGCTGCGTCAGAGCGCTGATATAGATCTTGAATTTATTCTCATCCGCAAGCTGCTCTGTAAGCTTCGGATTCAGGCAGTGGATCCCCTCGATCACCAGGACGTCGTTCGGCCCGAGCTTCTTTGCCTGCGTCCCATACTCCTTATGCCCCGTCACAAAATTAAACGTCGGGATCACCACCTCCCTGCCTGCAAGCAGTTCCTTTAGCTGCCGGTTGAACAGCTTCACATCCACGGCTTCCAGACATTCAAAATCATAAGCGCCGGTCTCGTCTCTTGGGTTCTCGTCCCGTTCTACGAAATAATTATCCATAGCGATGGGATGCGGCGTCAGTCCGTTCGCCCGAAGCTGTATGGACAGCCGGTGGGAAAATGTCGTCTTCCCCGAAGACGACGGTCCTGCGATCAATATGAACTTCAGCTCAGGACGGGCGGCGATCTGCGACGCGATCTCCGCAATCTTCTTCTCCTGCAGCGCTTCCTGGACCAGCACGATGTCATGGACCGCATTCCTTGTTATCTGCTCATTCAATTCGCCGACCGTCTCAATCCCCTGCATATCCCCCCAATGAACCGATTCCTTCAGCACATGGAATAATTTGTTCTGCGGCTCGAAGGCAGGCACCTCCCTTGCCGCGGACGCCGCAGGCATCTGCATCACGAAGCCTTCGTCATACAGGTAGAGCTTGAAATACTTCAAATATCCCGTGCTTGGAACCATATAGCCATAATGATAATCCTCGAACTCATTCAGGCTGTATATATTCACCTTGGATACCCTGCGGTAGTGGAATAACTTTTCTTTGTCATGCATCCCATGATGGCCGAATAACTCGATCGCCTCATCCGTGCTGACGGACCTCTTATGGAGCGGCATATCCTTATCCGCCATCTCATGCATCCTCGCCTCAACCTTATCTAAAAATTCCTGGTCTAAGATGATCCTGCCTTCCACCGTACAGTAATACCCCTTACTGACAGAGAAATGAATCCTCACCTTGTCAACAAGCTCATGCCCCGCCACATCATAAACTGCCTTCACCAGCATCAGGCTCATACTCCTCTGATAGGTCCTGTGTCCGATCACACCGGCAGTAGTCTCAAAACGGAGGGTACAGTCCTTCTTCAGAGTCTTAAAGAGCTCCTGAAGCTTGCCGTCGACGAATACCAGTACAATATCGTCTTTATGATCTTTCTGAAATCCCTCGGCGATCGTGCGGTATGTAGTGCCTTCCTCGTACAGACGGGTCTCTTCGCCGATCCGCACCTGATACATCTTCTTCTCCATAGTCCACCTCTCCTTTTCTATACTGTCACAAACGGATGGCGCACCGGCGCAGCCATGACCCGGACGCCCTCAAGCTCATGTGCAAGATATCCCCTCATATCCTCTGCGAAAATATATTCAAGCCCATAATGCCCCGCGTCGATCACCGCCAACCCCTGCGCTTTTGCGTCGATTCCTTCATGATGGCCGATATCTCCCGTGACCAGCACATCTGCATGCTTCCTAAGCGCCGCTTTGATCACACTCTTTCCGGAACCCGGGCATATGGCAAGCCTCTCCACCATACGTTCGGGATCCCCGAACACCCGGACCGATCCCAGACCAAACGTCTGCTTCACTCTCTCACAGCACTGTCTTAATGTGACCGCCTTCTCAAGCCGTCCGATCCGTCCGATCCCTTCTGTCTTCTCTGCGCGATCCTCATATGTGACTTCCAACACCTCCGGCTCCTTCAATCCCATAAGATCTCCCGACCGGCTTGCCATCCCCATCACGTCATAATTCGTATGCATGGCATAATATGAGACATCACTGCGTATCAGCTCAAGAATACGCCTTCCGATAAAATCCTCGTTCGTGATCCGCTTCATGCCGCTAAAGATCAGCGGATGATGCGTAATCAGCATGTCTGCTTCCTGCTCTACAGCCGCATGGATCACCTCGTCCGATGCATCCAATGCGATGTAGATACACCCAACTTCCTTGTCATCCCTTCCGGCAAGAAGCCCTACGTTATCCCAGCCAAGCGCGTATTCTCTGGGATATCTCCGCTCTATTATATCTATAACCTCTCTGCATATCATATCTATTCCGCCCTCTTCTAATTATTCGGGTTAATACAATAATACCCCAAAGCCCGACTGATGATCATCATCTCCCGCCGGATCTCTTCTCTTCTTCGCGCCGCGCCCTCACTGCCGACATGATGGTCGAGCTGCCGGAATATTCCTTCCCGGATCTCAAGCTCTCTGTGAAGGAATCTCTCCAGCACAGGATGCTTCTTCTCCAGAAGACGCTTCCCGAAAATATATTCACATTCCGCATATCTGGGCGACTCGCCGTGAACCGCGCGCATCATCGTATAGAATTTCCCGTCTTCTTCCACCATATCTTCATCTACAATATCCATATGACGATCCAGAAGATATTTCCGCACCCTCCACACTTCTGACTGCGGCTGCAGCACACATGCCTTGAGCGTATCCACGATCCCGCTTCCTTCTTCAAGGATCCGGACGATCAAGCCGCCGCCCATCCCTGCCGCGATCATCGTATCCACTTCTCCTTGCTTCAGCGCGCTAAGCCCGTCCGACAGCCTCGTCTCGATCTTTCCTTTCAGCCCGTGCCCGATAATATGCATCCTGGCACGCTCAAGCGGTCCTCCGTTTACATCCATCGCGATCGCTTTCACGGCGATCTGCTGCTCCACCAGATAGATCGGTATGTACCCATGATCCGTCCCGACGTCTGCAACAGAGGCGCCCTCTGTCACAAGACCTGCAACCGCATAAAGTCTTCTTGATAGTTCCATAGGCGCCTCTTTCTTAATCCAGATAATCTCTTAATTTTCTGCTGCGGCTCGGGTGGCGCAGCTTCCTGAGCGCTTTCGCCTCAATCTGGCGGATACGCTCTCTGGTCACGTCAAATTCCTTCCCGACCTCCTCAAGCGTACGCGCACGTCCGTCATTCATGCCAAAACGTAATCTCAATACCTTCTGTTCCCTCTCCGTCAACGTATCGAGGACTTCATCCAACTGTTCCTTCAAAAGCGTCTGCGCCGCCGCTTCCGCAGGCACCGGCACATTGTCATCCTGGATAAAATCTCCCAGATGGCTGTCCTCTTCCTCACCGATCGGCGTCTCTAAAGAAACCGGTTCCTGCGAGATCTTAAGGATCTCCCGGACTCTCTCCACAGGCATGTCCAGTTCTTCCGCGATCTCTTCCGGCGTAGGCTCACGCCCAAGCTCCTGCAAAAGCTGCCTGGACACACGGATCAGCTTATTAATGGTCTCCACCATATGGACAGGGATCCGGATCGTCCTTGCCTGGTCTGCGATCGCCCTGGTGATCGCCTGGCGTATCCACCAGGTCGCATAGGTACTGAACTTGAATCCCTTCTGATAATCGAACTTCTCCACAGCCTTTATAAGCCCCAGATTCCCTTCCTGGATCAGATCCAAAAACAACATACCGCGTCCCACATAACGCTTCGCTATACTGACGACAAGCCTTAAGTTCGCCTCTGCCAGACGCTTCTTGGCATTCTCATCACCGTCAGCCATACGCCTCGCCAGATCCACCTCTTCATCCGCAGTAAGAAGCGGCACTTTTCCGATCTCTTTCAGATACATACGCACCGGATCTTCGATACTGATCCCGTCCGGAACAGACAGGTCCAGCTTCTCCATATCCACGTCGTCTTCTTCCGAGATCAGAAGGTCAACGTCATCCAGGCCATCGTCATCATCCCCGCTGATACGCAGCACATCAATATTGTGTGTCTCCAAATACTCGAAGACCTTCTCCATCTGATCCGGCTCAAGTTCCATATCCGAAAAGAAATCATTAATTTCCTGTACTTCCAGTATGCTTTTCTTCTTCTTCCCCAGAGATATCAGTTCCTTTAATTTCTCTTCAAATTTCACTATGTTTTCTTCCATATAGTGCCCATCCTCTCATTGCTTGCTTATATTTTATCCTTAATTAACAGAAATATGCAGTTTCCTAAGGTCCTCAAGCTCCCTTTTTGCATTCATCAGCTGCTGAAGCCCCCTCATATCCGTGGGTTCCAGGCATTTTGCAGCTTCGTCGATACTGTGGCTCTTTACACGGACCACCGTCTCCTTAAGAGCCTTCTCCTGCTCCTTTGCCGTAGTCAGTTCCCGGATCTTCGTATGAAAGAGGCTTGCGACTTCCCTGTGCTCCTCTTCATCCGTAAAATGATTCATGATCTTCGCCGGGTTCACATCCCCCGCCGCATACTGGCTGTAGAGAAGCTCTGCAACCGTCCGGAAGAGATCGCCGGTGAAATCAGCCGGAGTGATATATTGCTCGATCTGCCGGAATATGGCTTCATCCTCGATCAGCCATGTCAGCAATATCTTCTGGGACTTCTTCATCCCATCCTCTTTTCCCTTCGCACGCGGATTCGCCGTCTTGGGCCTCTCTGCCGGCTTCGCCTGCCCTGTCTGAACCGCGACCTTGCTTACCAGCCTGCGCAATTCCTCGTATCCTACGCGGTATGCCGCCGCCACCGCTTCTATGTAGTTATTGCGCTCGATCTCTTCATCGAATTCCGTAAGCCGCCTCGCCGCTTCCCGCATGAACCCGGTCTTCCCTTCCGGGGAAGCCATATCATAACTGCGCTCCAGTACCTCCAGGCTGAACATAAACCCATTCCTTGCGTCACGGATCCTCTCCTTAAAAGCATCCGGGCCAAGGTTCTTGATGAATTCATCCGGATCCTTATACGGATCCATGCGGATGACCTTCGCAGTGATCCCCACTTCTTTCAGGATCGGGACTGCCCGCAGCGCCGCCCTGGTACCCGCCTCATCGCTGTCATATGTCAGATAAACCTCCTGCACATACCTCTTGATCAGCGAAGCATGCCCCGGCGTCAAAGCCGTTCCCAGGGATGCCACCGCATTGGTAAAGCCCGCCTGATGCAGCGAGATGACGTCCATATAGCCTTCGCACAGCAAAAAATACGGTTTCTTCGAACTCCGCGCCCTATGAAGCCCGTACAGGTTCCGGCTCTTATCGAAGATCATCGTCTCCGGGGAATTCAGGTACTTTGGCTTCCCATCCCCCATAACACGGCCTCCGAAACCGATCACCCGGCTGTTCACATCCATGATCGGAAACATGACACGGTTCCAGAACTTATCACTGGCGCCCTGCCGTTCATCCACACTGATCAGCCCCGCCTTAGATATGTGCTCGGACGTATAGCCTTTGCTCTTCAGATACTGATACAGGTCGTCACTGTACTTATTCGAATACCCAAGTCCGAAAGCTTTGATCGTATCATCGCTCAGTTCCCGGTCTTTCAGATAAGAAAGCGCCCGGGCTCCCGGACCGCTCTTTAACTGGACATAGTAATACTGCGCCGCTGCCTTATTGATCTCCAACAGGATCGCTTTCATATCCGCCCGCTCTCTCGCTTCCCTGGAATATTCCTGTTGGGGAAGTTCCACTCCTGCGCGGTCTGCCAGGTACTTCAATGCTTCCGAGAAGGAATAATTCTCATATTCCATCAGGAACGTGAACACATTGCCTCCCGCGCCGCATCCAAAGCAGTAATACATCTGCTTCAACCTGCTGACAGAGAAAGAAGGCGATTTCTCATTATGAAACGGGCAGAGCCCGAAGTAATCCCTTCCCTTCTTCTGCAGCTTTACATATCCAGATATCACGTCTACGATATCATTCTTAGATCTTACTTCTTCAATTACTTCATCGGAATAATACATAATCTACACCCTCATATATAATATTCGACAAAAGTATTCTATTTCCTTTAAATTTTCCAGGATTTTGGAATAAAATATTCTTCAAACTTTTTAATCGCATAGGTATCCGTCATTCCTGCTATGTAATCACATACGATCTGCTCCCTGCCCGCCTGTCCTCTCTCCATCATTCGAAGGAACTGCTCCGGCAGGAGTTCCAGATGCCGGATATAATACTCATACAATTTGGTCACCATATGGATCGCCTTCTCTTCCTCCCCCTTTGCGCCGGGATTCATATATACGTTCTGGTACATGAACTTCCGAAGTCCCAGCGTCGCCTCCATGACCTCCGGCGACATCCGGATCCCCGGATGATCCATACTGTGGATGATCACATCGTGGATCATCGTATCCAGCCGTATTCTGGTGGACGTCCCCAGAACCTTCCTGAATCTGTACGGAATATCTTCTTCTTTCAGCAGATTCCCGCGGACCGCATCGTCGATATCATGGTTGATATATGCGATCTTATCTGACAAACGCACGATCTCGCCTTCTAACGTATGCGGCGTACAGCTGAACTTATGATTCCTGATCCCGTCCCGTACCTCCCAAGTAAGATTCAGCCCTTCCCCCTGTTTCTCTAAGCGCTCTACCACCCGCACGCTCTGGTCATTATGCCGGAATCCCAACGGGCATACTTCGTTCAGCGCATACTCTCCCGCATGCCCGAACGGCGTATGCCCAAGGTCATGCCCAAGGGCGATCGCCTCCACCAGGTCTTCGTTCAGACGAAGCGCCTTGGCGATCGTCCGGGCATTCTGCGACACCTCCAGCGTATGGGTAAGCCTGGTCCTGTAATGATCTCCCTTGGGCAGCAGGAATACCTGCGTCTTCTGCTTAAGCCTCCGGAAAGCCTTACAATGGAGAATCCTGTCTCTGTCCCGCTGGAACACCGGGCGGATATCACACTCTTCCTCCTGCCGCTCCCTCCCTGCGGAATTGCGGCTTCGCATGGCATATTTACTTAAGAACTCATCCTCCCGAAGCTCCATCTGCTCCCTGATCGTTATCTTCTCATTTTCAAACATTTCCTTAACTCCTACTCGCAACAACACAGCCTTCCTGCAAAATATCATCCAGGGGCTTAATCCCGGATCCGCTCCTCTATCGCATTGATCACAGTCTCTAATACCTTGATCCTTGCATAATATTTACAATTCCCCTCGACTACGATCCACGGCGCGCCCGGCGTAGAGGTTCGTATCAGCATCTCATTTACCGCATTCTCATACTGATCCCATTTCTCCCTGTTGCGCCAGTCCTCATCCGTGATCTTCCACTGTTTCTCCGGATTCTCCTGCCGCGCCTTGAACCTTCTCGCCTGCTCATCCTTATCGATCTGCATCCAGAACTTCAGGACGATCGCTCCTGCATCTGTCAGATCCCGCTCCATAGCGTTGATCTCTTTATACGCCCTCTGCCATTCCTGCTTCGAACAGAACCCTTCGATCCGCTCTACCATGACTCTTCCGTACCAGGTCCTGTCAAATATCGTCACATGCCCGGCTTTCGGCATATCCGTCCAGAACCGCCAGAGATAATGATGGGCTTTCTCTATGTCGTTGGGCGAAGCGGTCGGATGCACCACATATCCCCGGGGATCCATTCTTTCTGTCAGCCGCTTGATCGCGCCGCCCTTGCCGCCCGCGTCCCATCCTTCGAATCCCAATACCACCGGAATCCGCCTGCGGTAAAGCTCTCCGTGCAGCTTCTCCATCTTCTTCTGTAATTTCTCCAGACGCTTCTTATACTCTTCTTTCGTATATGTAAGGCTTAAGTCCGCCTTCCCAAGGATGGATTCCTTCTCTACTCCCATCCATACCTTCGCCTTCTCTTCCTTCGCATCCGCCGCACTGCCTTCCGCTCTCTTCGCTTCTTCCTTCTTCTTATTGCGCTTCCTTGCTTCCTCTACCTTCTCCGCCAATGTCTGCACTACGATCGCATAGATCTTAGCCGTCGCAAATCTTCGGTCCACCGCTTCTACGATATTCCACGGCGCGTACTCCGTATCTGTCCGGGTCAGCATCTCTTCATTGACCGCCTGGTACTTCTCAAATTCTTTATTGCGTTTCCTGTCTCCCTCGCTCACTCTCCATGCCGTCTCGTCAGATTCCAACAGTCTCTTGAACCGTTTCTTCTGCTCCTTCTTATCTATCGCAAGAAAGATCTTGATGACCGCCATACCGTCTGCTGCCAGCTGCTCTTCAAAAGAACAGATCGAACGGTACGCATCCGCAAGTTCACCTTTCTTTGTCTTCTTATCAAACCGGTCGATCAGCACCTTACGGTACCAGCTGCTGTCATAGATCGCGATCCTCCCTTTCGGAGGCATCTTCGTCCAGAACCTCCACAGGAACGGATGCATCCGCTCTTCCTCCGACTCATTCTTAACCGCGTACACCTCAAATCCTCTCGGATCAAGCGCTTTGATAAGTTCGCTGATCTGCACGCCCTTCCCGGACGCTCCATATCCCTCAAACGCGATCATGACCGGTATTCCCAACTCTCTGCACTCTCTCTGGAGTTTCCCAAGTCTTGGTTCTAATTCCGCCATCTTCTCCTTGTACTCCGTTTTGCTCAGTGATTTTGTTAAATCAAGCTTTTCTAACATAATCTCCTCCTTAAATCCATGCAAATTTGTCCTGTCTCATCAGATTCCCTGCTCCTATTATACACCATATTTGCCATATATATTGAATTATTTTGCAAAATACCTTATTATAATTAGCATAGTTAAAATGATTCAAAAGATAAATGAGGGAATGATATGTATTGCAAAAAATGCGGGATCAAAAATGTGGATGAGGCAAGGTTCTGCAAAATCTGCGGAACTCCGCTGTCTACAACTACTCTGGCATCATCTGTTTTCTCTAATACAGCCACAGCGGCTTCTGCCACAACACCAACATTCGCAGCAGAAAATGAACCACAGCCGAAGAAAAAAGAGAGCAGCCGAAAACTCTTTACTGCAGTTGGGATACTTCTTATAGTACTCGCCACATTCACAGCCATGATCATCATAATCCTTAATGACCAAAAGGAAAAACGCTATGAAGAAAATCTAAAAGCCGGTCACAGATACCTAGAAGATGAAGACTATGAAAAAGCCGCTGCCTGTTTTAACGACGCCATCGAAATAGACCCCAAACAAACAGAGCCTTATATCGGAATGGCAGATATATACCTGGTGCAGGAAGAATACGGAAAAGCCGAAAAAATATTAGAACTTGCTGAAAATGCCGCCGACAGCAAATCTATACAGAAGAATGCTGTAAAAATAGCAAACATAAAGAAAGCAATCCGCACAAAAAAAGAAGAAGCTTCCAGCATGGCTAATTTTACATGGGTCACAGAGCTAGAAATCGAAGCAGACGATATCTACTATACCGCTATGGGAGACGATGGCAAACACTCCTTAAATGAGATATACCGACAGTTCATGTCGCCATATGCGATCATACGAAAAGGGAATTCTTACGGTCTGATCGATCTGGACGGAAATATGAAAGGCGGCATGGATTACAAGAGTATCACCGGTTGGAACGAACAATATCTTCTTGAAAGAACCGAACCAAAGTATGAAGACATTTATCAAAATAACTGGACACTCTACTACCTGGATACAGATCAGGAGGATCAGATCATACCCGCCGAAGGACTTGGCTGCGGTGTCGGATTCTATGCATATTACTACAGCAACGGACTCCAATTGGCTGAAACCTATCTGTCACCTCAAGGAAGCTTAACATCAGCAATCCCACTTAAGCAGCTGAATGATATTCTTGGCGAAGACGAGCTGTTCGAATATAACTGGCTGGAAACTCTGCCGGGTTCCTACGGAATCTATCACGATCAAATGGTATCGGAATTCATTTATGACGAATGCGGTTCCGCATCGGAAGGCCTGTTGGCAGTCTGCCAGGACGGTAAATGGGGTTACGTCAATGAAGACGGAGAGACTATAATCCCAATGGAATACGACCCAAACTGGAAGCAGTTCATACCCCTTAACGGTTCTCTAGACCCTGACACGACAAAAGATTACTGTTACGCCGCTTCCAACGGCTATGTCACACTGTGCAAGGATGAGCAATGGGAATTACGGGATCTTAAAGGAAACACCGTGATCTCCCCCGGAATCTTTGAAAAAATATGTCCGGTGTATGAAGACAGGTGTTGGGTCAAAAAAGACGGTAAATGGGGCGTAATTGAACTTACCATAAATACGGAAGACACCAATCCAGATGAGAAAGATAAAGAAAATGAGCAGCCAACAGACAAATTGATGGATCAAGCTGCATTTCAGGAAGCTGTGAATATGGAACATGTCCTGCATTATCTGGTAGATGATTATGATGGAGACGGAACGAACGAGGCTTTTGGCATAACCGGATTTGTATCCGAGGGTTTTGCTTCAGAAGTGAAAATTTATTTTGTATCTTCTGATAACCAGATCACTTTATTAAAGGAAAATACACATGGAAACTTTAATGGTTCCTATGAAAGCAAGCCGAACAAATTCATCGCATGGGAAGAGCATGCTAACGGCTCAGGGAGTATCTCTTACATATATGGGGTAAAAAATGGGAACGCATATGAACCCCAAATCTCAGGAAAATACGGAGGATTTGGAGAGGAAAACGGAAAATTCCGGGGATATACCAGTGATTTTTCCAAAGGTTTTCATGATTACATCTGTTCTTATTTTGAATTCGATGAAAGAACCAAAGAGTTTAAAAGTTATCTAGAATGAAAAGGAGTCTTGAAAATGAAAAAGTACCTTAATATTTCTCTGATCTACGCAATCGCCGCCATGGTTGGAGGCGTGTTCTACAGAGAATTCACAAAGTTCAACGATTATACGGAAAGTACGGCTCTTGGCAAAGTACATACACATCTTTTTCTGCTGGGAATGGTTGTATTCCTTCTGACGGCTCTCTTCGCCGCCCAGGGCAGCCTGGAAGCATTCAAAACCTTCCGGATATTTATGTGGACCTACAACATAGGCGTACCGCTTACTGCCGTCATGCTGGCTGTCCGCGGCATTACCCAGGTCCGCGGGCTTACGCTGTCTGCCGGCGCTTCCGCTTCCATCTCCGGGATCGCAGGCATCGGACACATCCTGACCGGCACGGGCATTGTGCTGCTGATCCTCTCTTTCAAAAAACTTGAAGAAGGGAGAAGATCATGAGCAGGCCTTCCATTTTCCATGTGAAAAGCACACCAGACGGATCCAAAACTATCAGGAAACCCACCGTCCGGTGTGGCATTTCTTCGATCTAAAAGCATACCTGATCATGGCTGTCATGATGGGCGGCGGTATCTGGCTGCGGTATTCCGGACTTGCGCCAGATATATTCATTGCCGTATTTTACACCGGACTTGGCTGCGCGCTGGCATTGGCGGGGGATATTGTTTGGATTCAAATCTATGGGAGCGGGAATATGACAGGATGGATAACGATCCGTTAAAAAAGCGACAAAAGCAGCCGTTAAATCGCCGAGAAATCCGTGCACCCGTAAACGGCAATTTGCCTTTGGCAACCCCAACTTTCCGGCGGTCATGTTCTTTCGTACCCTTTTTGCCTTCGGTACTCCCTGGCGATCTTCATCCCCTCCGCGATCTCGCATGCTTGAGCATAATAATAATTCACCGCGCTTTCCAGGACATTTCTCCGCTTTCCTTCTAATAAGTCCCGGCTAAGCGCCACTTCTCTCAGATACGGCTGCTTCATCCCGTCAGCCAGAATATAATTCTCCTGGCTGTCAAGATCCACAACCAATTGCGGCGAATCTCCAATAATCAGCCGATTCCCCTCCTGCCATACCTCAATCCTTCTGCTTCCCATCTGATCACCTTACCAATACTTCTTCCTTTTCCATATCTTTTTCCCTTGCTGAAATGCTCTCAGGTATTCTAACTTCTGCCCGATCGTATGCGATATCGCTTCCGCACGCTCAACCGGCATATCCGTATATTTCTCAAACATTTCCTCTGCCTCCTGCGAGAAATCATCAAGCAAATCCAGGCAGAACAGATCCATATGCTCAACATACCGAAGCATATCAACTTCTCTCTTACAAAATGAACTCACCGCAAACTCCAACAGGTTTTGACCAGACGGAATCATCTCACTATTATAAAACAGAGAATTGCCCGTATCAAAAATCGGCGCCATTGCGATTAACGAATGCCTTGCCGGACCACTTCTTCCCTCATCCCATAACAGACTGCCTGCCGGATAATCGCCTCATAATCCGAAACACTGTTCGGCACTTTATGATCCCTGATCAGTTTTTCGTGTTATTCACTTGCAATTGGCTTAAAATCACTGGCAGGATGCTTGCATAGCGGACAGATAAAGTCTTCCGGCAGAACATCTCCTTCGTAGATATATCCGCACACCGTACAGACGAATCCCTTCTTCTTTCCATCTGTCTTAGGCGCCGCCTTAATATTCTTCTGATAATAACTGTAAGTCACGGACTCTCCGTCAGACAAGACACCGGCATCCGTTACTTCTGCCAGAAACAGTGTATGGGTGCCAAGATCCGTTGCAGAGATCACCTTTGCAGAAATATAGGCATTGCATTCTTCCGCAATATATACAATCCCATTCTCCGCTCTTTGGAAAGCGATCTCTTCTAACTTGTCGACATTCGCACCGCTTTGGAATCCCCAGTGCTTATAAGTATCAAACTTTGAATCCTCTGTAAGGACAGAGACATTGAAAGATCCTGTTCTCCGGATCATATCATGGGTGTAATTCTTCTTGTTCACGGCAACCGTGATCCTGTTCGGCTCCGTCGTAACCTGGGTTACCGTATTCACGATACAGCCGTTGTCCTTCTCCCCTTCTCTTGCTGTCAGGATAAACAGTCCATAGGTTAGCTTATACATTGCTTTTTTGTCCATCTTTTCTTCCTCCTACATGCGGGCGCCTCATTAACACCTCGAATTACTAAAAGTATACATAAATATTCCTCAAATAACAACATGCAAAACAACTAAACCACAGCTTCTATGAGTAGCTTCTCTCCTAATTGGATTCTTCTTACTCCGATCTGTTTATTCTTATTAAAATTAAAACTCAGCATATACCCTGTTGTCAGATGATAAGAGTCCAGATAATCCATCAGTTGATCTTCTCCCCGAGTATTATACTCCTTTCCATGCCAAATTTTTAATTCACATACAAACTGCTGCCCTCGATAATCTATGACAATATCTGTCCTGCGCATATTCCTGGTTCTTGCTTCCACATAGAAATTCCCGACACCATTTATGATCGGCTTTAGATAAAGCAAGAAAAATCTCCGCCCATTTTCCTCCACAAAAGATTTATCTGCATCATAATAAATATCTGTAAATGATTCTACAAATCGCTCTAATACTCGTTCCATATCAAGCATACCATCATGTACAAAATAATTCCTCTCCTTATCTGCAGATGCCGCATGATATAAAATGTTGTCTAGCAATTCTTCCGAAATAAACAGGTTATACATTCTAGTCTCAAAAATACGATTAGAGACTTGTACCATCCCGTCCACAGATTTCAAAAAACCAAACATAAGTCCTTGACTAATCGCGTGATTATCTATATTATAAGGTATTCGTTCTCCTTTAAATAAGATTCTCATCAATGCTTGCTTTAATATCGGAGAATCATCTAACTTCTTTACCATATCGTCAAACAACGTATTCGATTCCATTAATAATATTTTAACTGACTCCAACACACCTTCCCGCGTCCATGCAGACATTAAATCCGGAAAACTTTCTTTGCCAGGTATCTTTTCATCTATAATCTTGCATAGCCGGGAAACCAAAAACGGATAACCGGAAGTAAAGTCATAAATCAGCTCCGCTATTGCCGAAACATCCATACTCGTATGGACATCCGTCTCATACTCCATAAGCATACTCGCAATATCTGCCACACTGAAATTCATATCCACCATATAATCCGAAGCAATATTCCATGGACTGTTATACTGATGTTCTTCTTCCGTCCTAACCTTTAACTTCATATTCTTAATATCGTAAACCCCTGCCAGCACCACAGAATAAAATGTAGGTTCAGACTGTTTTAATAAATACTTGCGCCTAAGCATCCCAAGAAAAGTAAGGAACAACTTATGATTTCCCGCCTGATCCACCTCATCTACCATAAGTACAACCGGCTTCTCTGATCTGTCGCATAATTCTGAGATAAAGTCTGACAAGTCTTCCATATCCATCTTTCCTGACTGCATCTGTCTAAGCTCATTTTTCAAAGAGTCCGGAATCCCTGACACTGTGTGATACACCAGATAACGGTACAAAAGACGGCACAACCTTCTGCAGAACTTTTCCGATGTCTCATATGCCCCATCCTCTATTCCTTCAAAACTAATGGAAAACACAGCATAGTCCGCAGATAAATTCTCCGCCAGAAGATGGAGCATCGTCGTCTTGCCATATTGGCGCGCTCTGTTGATCACAAAGTACTCCCCCCTGTCAATCAACGCCTTCGTCTCTTCCAGCCTGCCTTTCATATCTACCATGTAGTGTTCTTCACGATAACATAATCCTGCCGTATTAAAACGCTTACACATATATGCCACACTCCTTGCCGTGCAAATCAATAGAACCAAACTGTTTATTAGATAGTATAACAATTTTAAAAAGAGGATTCAATGACAAACTGTCAAATCATCCCCTGTCGTTCTCTGTCTGTATTCTTCTTTAGATATTTTGTCCCCGGCCACCTCTTCTTTTCTCTTATTTCTTTCTAATATCTGATAGTATTTCTCACGCCACATTTGATCACGCCTGACTCTGTAGAAATGATTATACTTCTTTTGAAACTTCTCATCCTTAGAAACATCTGTCTTAGAAATATTCTTTAGGATATACTCATATTCCGCCTCCTTTTCGCTTATGTGCGTATAGCAATCTCCTTCTCATTGTTTATATTACCGAACATCTATTTGCTTTACGATAATTCCAAATAACCGCGATAATAAATATTAAAATTTACAAAAACACCTTTTATATTTACGAAAAAAACGATATTCATATTGACTTTTGAGATTTAATGGATATACTATGACATAGAAATGTTTATTGGGGAGGTAAAGACTAATGCTATTAATGTTTAAAATAAAAAACTACACCTCATTTAAAAATGAATCTATACTTGACATGAGGGCAACTGCATACGTGCAACATCCCTCTCATGTTATACATGTAAATGACAAACTCGGTCTTCTAAAAACAACGGCTTTGTATGGTGCAAATGCATCTGGAAAATCTAACTTAATCTCGGCAATGTTCTTTTTTGAACAGTATATATTCTCTCAGTTTATCACCAAAAATGAGAACGTAGACTTTGAATCCAACGAAACCGGCATGAAAATGAAATTGGAACCATTTGTTTTATCAAATGATACAAATAATGCTTCAGAGTTTGATATCATATTTTTGCACAATGATAAACAGCTACAATATGGTTTTGAGTGCACATCTAATGAAGTTTTAAATGAATGGTTATTTATTAACGATAAAAAAGTCTATGAACGAACTGGCACGGAACTTTCTTTTGGAAACAAATATCAAAAAATGCTGAGCGCATATAAAAAATTACCTACTGAGAGACTTTATATTGCTGTACTGGAATATTTTCTAGACGAAGAAGCTAAAAAAGCGGTGCTTGGCGATTTTATTTCTTTCTTTAGCAAGGAATACAATGTGTTTACTGAGATTCTTTTTGAATCTACAGTAAAAGGTCTTGCAGGAATAGTTGGACTTTCAAAAAAACTTGTCAGTAATAAAGTATATAGAAAAAAAGTGGAACATTATCTCCGTTTAATTGATGTTGGTATCAAACGCTTAGATGTGCAGATAGAAACGATTTTTGATGAACGTACCGGTAAAAAAAAGGAAGAAAAAGTAGCCCGTACTGTACACGATATTTATGACGAGACTGGAAATGTAGTTGGAGAAAAACTTTTTGATTTACGTCAAGAATCTACCGGTACCCTCCGCTTTCTGGCCTATATTCAAAATATAATTGAAATGATTTCAAACGGCGGTGTATTCATTGTTGATGAAATGTCCGCAAGGCTGCACCCACTATTAACAAAGTTGATCGTAGATATTTTCTGCTCAAGTCAAAATAAAAAGGCTCAGTTAATTTTTACTACTCATGATATTTCGTTGCTAAACAATAATCAATTTCGACGCGATGAGGTGGTATTTGTAGATAAAAACGAGCGGGGGGAATCTAGTTTATATGCTCTTTCTGACTTAAAAGTACGTGAGGATGCAACTTTTAATAAAGATTATCTTCAAGGGAAATATGGAGCTATTCCCATCTTTGATTATGATGATATTATCGGCGGTGAATTGAATGGGTAGAACACAATTATCACCACAACGTCTTTCCGAAACAAAGAGTAAGCGAGGAATCTGAGGACCATAAAAAAGTAGGATATACTACCTCCATAACCAGGATCCGTATACTATCTGTCATGAATCTTTTTAAAACAGTATTCTTATATTTTAGTCGCACCCTGTACGGGGAATCTATTACAAAGATCGAAATATCTTAGGTATGACGGATGCCTTGGAGAAATGGAGGAACTATCATATCATGAAACAACGCAGATCAGATCTGGAATGGCAGGAATTAATCTAGGAATGCAATTCCAGCGGACTCTCTATTAAGGATTGGTGTGCTGAGAAAGAAATCCCTGCCAATACTTTTTATTACCATGTACGAAGATTGCGTAAAGAAAAGGAATCCCCATCGCAGCCTGTTACGAAAAATTCCGGATTAGTTACAGAGGTTGTCCCCCTTATGTTTACGGATGAGAGGTTAACCGCCCAAGAGCCTGGAGACGGGTCACTGACTGTGCCTCGCGGTCTCATGCTTCATTGTCGTAACATCCATGTCTCAATTCCAGAACAGACCTCCTTACCTTTGATCTGCAATGTCATAAAAGCATTGCAGGACTTGTGTTAGGCGAGCTGTCGGGCGTGGCAAAAATCTACCTTGTAACGGGCTATACCGATATGCGCAAGAGCATAGATGGTCTGATGTCCATTGTCCGGGACACTTATGAAATGGATCCATTTTCCAATTCTTTATATTTATTCTGCGGGCGCAGATGTGACAGGCTGAAAGCACTTCATTATGTAAGCTCTGTACGATATTTTTTATGAAAAAAATTGTAAAGTGGTGTTATAAACTTATATAAACAGAAAAACAAGCTTAAATTCACTTTCTCCACACCATTTTATTTACAATCCCTACATAGCTCTGGATCAATTTTACTACTTTTACAGAAACATTCTCATCCACATAATTCGGAACATCTGTTCCATTATCTCCACGCCGTATCATCTCAACTGCCGTATCAACTGCCTGAAGTACTTGTTCTGCAGTAATTCCCGCAAGAATAAAATTGCCTTTATCTAACGCCTCTGGACGTTCCGTACTGGTTCGAATACAGACAGCCGGAAACGGATATCCTTGAGAATTAAAAAAACTTGATTCCTCTGGCAAGGTTCCACTATCACTTACTACTGCAAAAGCATTCATCTGAAGTTTATTATAGCCATGGAACCCTAAGGGCTCATGCGCGGTAACCCTGCTATCTAAACTAAATCCCCTGCTTTCCAGATATTTTTTGCTCCTTGGATGACAAGAATAAAGTATTGGCATATCGTATTTCTCTGCCATCACATTAATTGCAGTAAATAGACTGTTAAAATTCTTCTCTATATCAATATTCTCTTCTCGATGTGCTGATAAAAGTATATATCGCCCTCTCTCAAGTCTAAGCCTTTCTAAAACATCACTACATAGAATCTTATCCAAATTTGCGCGCAAAACCTCTGCCATAGGAGAACCTGTTACATATGTTCTCTCTTTGGCTGTTCCTTCATAATTAAGATAACGCCTTGCATGTTCGCTATAGCACATATTTACATCCGCAATATGATCCACGATTCTTCGGTTCGTCTCCTCAGGCAAACATTCGTCAAAACAACGGTTTCCGGCTTCCATATGGAAAATCGGTATATGCAGCCGCTTTGCACTGATTGCGCTTAGGCAACTATTCGTATCTCCGAGAACCAACAATGCATCTGGCTTTTCTTCAATCATAAGTTTATAACTTTTGGCAATAATATTCCCAATCGTGTCTCCCAGATCATTGCCAACTACGTTCAAATAACAATCCGGGGCACGTAATCCCAAATCTTCAAAAAAAATTTGATTTAACGAATAGTCATAATTCTGTCCTGTATGGACTAAAATCTGATTAAAATAAATGTCACATTTCTTAATTACTTCTGACAAACGGATAATCTCTGGGCGAGTTCCGATCATTGTCAACAGCTTTAACTTTTTCATTCAAACTTCCCTTTCTTCTTCATTTTGAGATACTTATCTTTCTATATTTCATTGCTAGCTGTCCTACTGACTTTGTTGAAATATACGCTATAATACATGTTAAAATGTATATTGCAAAAAAGAACCACCAACTTTTCACACATCCGAAAACAATAAAAATATTTACAATAATCATATGATATATATAGCATGCATAAGAAATGTCTATTTTAATTTTCAGAACTGGATATTGATATGCAAATCCAATCACTCCACATACCATAAAAACACTCCAGAATAAATAATATCCTACAAATACATCTATCCTTGTTATGTAGAACAACATCCCTAAAAGTAAAAATACACACCAATATTTTTTCAAAAAATGACCAACGATATTCCAAAATTCAGAAATAAAAATCCCAACCATAAACAACCACAAATAGCGAACAACTGATTGGTCAAACAATTTTGTAAAAACTACTATCCCAACCACATCCTCTAACACAACCTGTAATATAGTACTAATAGCTACACATACTACAAACACAAGTATCCAAAATAACATTCTCTTTTTATGCAATAATTTATATAGAAACCATGCAATTATGTAAAACTGTATCAAAGTACATATTGTCCATAGAGCACCATTTGGAGTCCCACATCCATATCCTCTCAAAGAATCTGGTGTCCAAAATTGAAAAACCGTTGATTGTGTGAATGTAAAAAGTATAATATCCTTTATATTCCATTCATCATATAAAAATAAAATTGATACTATTTCAATAAGAACACCAACCCATAACTCAGGATATATCCTGAAAAATCTCTTTTTTAAGTAAACACTATAACGATCTGTTCTATCTATAGAAAACCATATTAGGACTCCTCCCATTGCAAAAAATATAGGAACTCCGCGAAAATACTCTACGAAACAAGATATAATTTCAGAAGTTTGCAACTCCAAATGATCTACTAAATGCCCAAACATCACCTGAAATGCTGTAAGAAGCCGTACCAAATTAAAACAATTATCACTTGAACGATTAAAAGCATTTTGCTCCATATTTACATCACTCCCTTTCTCCTTTAAGTTTATACATTCCGCTATATTTCCCTAAGAATACGTATAGTCCTTTGTACTCCTGATTTGATATCATATCGAGGTATCCATCCTATTTCTCGAATTTTCATCCCAGATAGCCGTGCTTTTGTAGCCACACTATATCCCGCCTTTTCAATATCATCGGGTTCTTTAAATACAACATTTTTTCCAACTGTCTCGGCTATCAACGCCGATAAATCTTTCAACTTTATATCCGATGTTTCATCAGCAATATTATATGCATTCCCTGTTTTCCCTTTTAATAAAACTGTCAACAAGCCCGACACAGCATCTGCAACATATGTATATGAATAATATTGATTACCCGCACTTTTCAAAATAATATCTTCACCTGCAATAGCTTTTCTAAAAAACTGGCTTATCGCTTTGGTATCAGACATTAACATAGTAGGACCATAAGATCTTGTAAGTCTTGCTATTACTATATCCAGTTCCTTTTGGTGTAAATATGCCTGACAAAGGGCTTCTCCGCACCGTTTACTTTCTGGATATCCGGCTCTCATTGTATTGCAGTCAATATATCCACAATAATCTTCATTAAAGGTCTCTACATCCCCTCTATTCTCTCCGTATATTTCATTCGAAGAAACAAATACCATACGTCTTGCCTTATGCTCTACAGCAAAATCAAGCATATTTTTTACACCTATAATATTTGTCGTTATCGTTCCTATCGGATCTGTCGAATACTGGAATGGATGTGTATTACTAGCCAAATGAAGCACATAATCCATCTCACCTAATTCCTTATTTAAAAATGGTTCATTAATATCACAAATATAGAACTTGAAGAAATCTGTATTGTGGCAATAAGCAAATCTTTCTCTTACTTTTTGCTCATTACGCCCCAGTGCGTGAATAGTGCAATTTAATCCTTCTTTCTGATTTTTATGCATTATCACATCCACAAAAAAACTACCTATTAAGCCAGAAGCTCCTGAAATTAGAATTGATCTATTATAAAGCTTTTCCCAAGGTAACTCAATTGATGATATCGACTTAAGATCTTCTTGATATTGTTTATTTTCAAATATATTCATCTAACCACTTCCTTCAAATATTATTTGAGCCAACTATCTTTATCAGACTTAAGGTAAGCTTTAAACATCTCTAAATCATCTTTTGTTGTAAGCTTTATATTTTTGTCTGACCCAGCAGCAAAATGTAATTTCTCACCCAATTCCACCATCATAGTATTCGTATATGCTGAACCTTGAATCCCGATTTGTTTCTCAAATGCCTCATGGTACGCCCATTTGATTTTCCCAAAATTATACGCTTGAGGCGTTGATACACGTCTTAAAGTCTCCCTTGGAATATATTGAGTTGTAGTCATATTATCCAAATCACTAACCACAAAAATCTGTTCATTATATGGTAATGATGTAACTCCATTACCGTATTTTTGAGCTGTTCTAATGACATCCGTAAGAACACTGTCATCTACCATAGGCCTGATACCGTCATGGACAATTATAATATCATCATCATGACAAACATTCTCAAGATTATAAACACCATTTCGAATGGACTCCTGACCTGTTTTTCCTCCCATAACTATCCATTTCAACTTATCAATATTAAACTGCTTCGCATACGCCCATACAATATCATGCCATCCATCGATACATACAACTTCAATCAAATCAACCTGCGGATTTCTTTGGAACCCTTCAAGCGTATATATTAAAATAGGTTTATCATATACATTAATAAATTGTTTTGGTATATCCTGTCCCATTCTACCACCAGAACCACCTGCAATAATAATCGCAATATTCATTTTTTATAATCCCCCTTTCTATGAAAAACGCCAAAAGAATTATGAAGTCTGTTGACAAACTTTCATTTTCTAATTTAATCCCTGCATATTATTTTATTGTTAGATTTCAAGCAAACTCAATCAATAAACTTCCGCGAAGTTATATATGTAACACAACTTTTTAGGTTCATCGGGTTCAATGCCTTAAGTAAAATATTATTATTTTCTCTTAATGGTTTTATTATAAATCCCATAATAATATTAGTGTAAAATTGTGTGAAAAGTGACGCAATTGCAGCTCCACATGCTCCAAATTGAGGGATTAACATAATATTTAATATTATATTCATCACTGCACCCGATGTATTGAGAATAACCAAATAATTTTGCTTCCCTTCTGCCAGTATCCATATATCCTTCGCGCCTCCATAATAAGAAAATGTTGTATACCAAGCTAAAATTTGTAAAACTTTTATTGAAGTTAGATATTTTTCTCCGTACAAAAATTCAATAATCGAATTTGAAAATATTGTAATCAACAAACTGACTGATAAAGCCATGTAAACAATAATTGAATATAACTGTATTATGCTATTCTTATATTTTTCTATATTCTTCTGTTTATTTGTAAGAATCCAAGGGCGCATAGAATCTATAATGGCTGCAAAAACAAAACTCGTTGCACTAACACAATTTATAGCTGCAGCATAGTATCCTGTTTCAGCATCATTAACCATGATTTTTAACATAATTTTATCAGTTTGTGCGAATATTGTAACCATTAAACCCGATAATATATAATATTTTCCGGTTTTAATCAATCTTTTAGCCATCGCAAAAGACCATCGTAGTTTCGCTCTTCCAATACTTTTATATATAATAAGAAGTGATAATGAAATAATAAAATAATCCAAAACATTTGTAATTGCAAACCAAAATATACTTCTGGATGTTATGAGTAATGATATTCTATAACCAGAAACTACCACATAAGTTAATAGTGAAACTATCGCAGTACATTTTGATAAATATCTGTATTGAAACCAATACTCAATAAGATCCACTCCTTGAAATATCAACATAATAGAATAAAGACCACATACAATTGTTACTTCCTTCTCTCCTGCATTTACTATCAAAGAAAAACTTATAATCCCTATAATACAGCATGTTGCCGAAATTACTGACATAACAATTGCTGTTCCTATAATTTCCCCTTCTTTATCCGGCTGTGAAATAAATTCTCGAACTAATATATTATTTAATCCCAATTGCATAATAGGTACAACAAATGTTACAATAGAAGCCGCATAATTTATCAATCCATAATTTGATGGTCCCATATATCTGGCAGTTAACATTGTTAAGACAAGGCTGATCACTGCTTGGACTATTTTACATACAATTATCCATGTTGCATTTTTTACAACTATATTATTCAATCTTCTATCATTCCTTTATAAATCTCTATATATGCTTCATATTTATCATTTGCATTAAATTTTTGTGCTCTTTCCCTACATTTTTCTTGACTAAAAATATTTCTTTCACAGACATCATTAATAGCTTTCTCAAGTACATCCATGTTCTCATTCTCAACAACTATACCACATGTATTGTCTATACATTCCGGGCTTCCACCAGTATTAAATGTAATAACAGGAGTACCACAAGCCAATGCCTCCATATTCACTGTAGGAAAATTATCCTCTCTAGTTGGATTCACAAACACATTTGCTGCAGAATATATTTGTGCCAACTCATATTGACTTTTTGTTTTCCGTATCAAAATAATATTATTTGGCAAACTTTTTTCTATATATTCATCTGTTCCCACTAAAACAATCTGATATTTTTCCCCCAATATTGCTGCTAATTTCATAAATATATCGATACCTTTTCGTATACTCCACCCGAAGGAAACCCCTAATACAATATATCTTTCTTCAGCGATTTCATATTTTTTTCTAAAATCACTTTCAACTATCTTAAATATTGATAAATCAATTCCATTATTTATAACTTTTATTGGATATTCTTTAAAAAAAGAATCTCTTACAATTCCTGCCAACCACTCCGAAGGTGTAATCACAATCATTTTTTTTATTCCTGTAAAACAATTCTTTTTCATTTTCCACATAATATTTGATAAATCTATCATACTTTCAGGATAAGATTGTTTAGCATATTCACATGCAAAACAACCTGTTTTCCATTTATTACAATGTAACATCATAAAATATGGGCAACGTCCAGTGAATGCCCAACAGTCATGCAATGTCCACACAATCTTTATATCTTTTCTTTTTATATAATAAAATAATAATGGAATATTCAAAAAATCACCATGAATATTATGTATATGGATAATATCTGGATTAAGTCTATCTATTTTCCACAACAATCTAAGTGTAGAAAATACAGCAAAGCAACCTAACAACCCTGAATGATATGCTAAACGATGATTTATTTTGCAAAAAATTTCCGAGCAAATATGATAATCATTTTCTCTCTTTTCTTTGTTGTCTTTTTTCTGTGGATAGGCACAACAATACTTAAATTTTTTAGAAAGAGAAATACTTTCTATTCCATATACTATACTACCAGTGCTACCATAATTTCCCAAATTAATAGAGATAACATTCTTAGTAATTCTATCCCCCATTAAAAATCCTCTCATTCTTTTTACTATTTGATTTCTTGAAACACATCAATCCATATATCATCAAAACATTTCCTAAAGGACTAAAAGATAAATCCTCCCCCACAGATAAAATGATTATTATCAAAAAAATCAATGTTTTTTCTATTTTACTTTTCCCAAGAGCACAAGCTGCTTTTATATATCCTATCGTCCATAATATACCAAACAACGTACCAAACACAGCATATTGTATCAGGATTGTATTCGTATTATCTTTTATAAAAACTCCAAAAATATTATTACTTTCCTGCATATATAGATTTTCAACATTTGTCAATCCAACACCAAATACTAGATTCTCAATCCATATTTTAATATTTACTATAATAGAAGATAATCTTGCTAAAAAAGAAGCATTTTCTAAGTTGAATTTTCCGAAAACTGTATCAAAGAACGAATTAAAAGAAAATAGCAACAAACCAACTAAAAGTGAAACCATAACCATCAAACAAACTATATATTTTATTCTTATAGTCTTAACAAGCAACTTATTTTTAAATAAGAACAAAATAATCCATACTATAAAGGCGATAACTCCCGTTGTTGATAGTGTTGTCAGTAAAGTTATAGATAATACTATAATCCTTTTTATATCAATTTGTTTAAAGCAATAAATTTCAAACAATAAAGCTACAATAATAAATATTTGAAAAACTCCTGGCTCCCGATAAATTCCATAATTTCTTAAAGAAAATCCCGCATCACTCTGAATGTACAAGAATAAATTTTGAAATCCATACCCTGATATATTGTATACCCTTGGTGCAAAAGAAAAAAAGCTATGATCTATTGCTTCAATAAAAAAACAGATTATCGATATAAAAGACAAAAAACAAATTATCTTATTAAACATCTTTGCAAAAACTTCTATAGAAAAAATTTGTGTTATAAAAAAAGAAAAGAAAATTAATACGCATCTAAAAATATACCCTAATCTAAAATCCACTGTAACTACAGATGTCAGAATTATACAACTATTCAGAATGGCAACTAATATTATTTTTTGCTTTTCAAAAAAAACCCTTTTTTTGAATACATAAAAAAATAATATAATTACAAAAACACATAAAATCATCTGAGTACTCTTCTGAAACAATACATTTTCGTTTGTTCCAAAGTAAACTGTATCTGTTGATATAATCGTAATTAATATTGTAGTAATAAATAATAAAATTCTATTCTCACTTACATGAATCTCTTTTTTATTCATTTTATCAAATCCTTAAGAGTGGCAACCTTTCTTTCCTATAAAATAATTTATTTCATCTCCATATTCAAAAGTAGATTTACGATTTTTTTTGTTAAAACTTTAGAATTTTTCTTTAGAAGTATAAAATCACGCGCTTTTTTCCCATGCTCATACAAGTATTCTTGCGGAAGATTACATACTTCAACAATTTTTTCTTTCAACGAAATGTCACTTTCATCTTTAGGATAAAATATGTACTCATCATATTCATCCGGTATACTAGGCATCTTATGCGCTATATAAGGAATCCCAGATGCTAAACATTCCATCGTTTTACTTGGAAAACTGTACTTGACATATTCATATCTAGTCGTTCGCGGACTAATTACAACAGAAGCTTTCTTTTGATATTGAATAACTTCATATGGAGTAATAAAGCCAAGATATCTTATTCTTGAATCTTCCTTCTCTTCTTTCTTTATATAATTTGTTAATGTCCCATTGCCTGCTAATATTAATCTGTAATTTCTATCAATGATCAATTTAAAAGCTCTTACTAAATGATCAACCCCATATTCCTTACTCAATTCTCCCGCATAAAAAATCATATAACCTTCATCTTTTCTAGCTATATTATACATTTCCTCATCAGCCATACTTTCAAACGGACACTCTAACTCGATATATGGCTTATTTTTAATATTAAGCGCTGTTGCCATAGCAGAAGTAAGTAATACAAAACAATCAAATTTTTTTGCAAATTCATCTTCTTTGCTTTCATAAAATCGTATCAATTTCCCTTTAATTCCTTTTGTATGATTTAAAATTCCAAATTTCGGATTACGAATATCGCCTATTAAATCACAAAGTAATACATTAGAAAACCTTGATCTTATTTTTAGCATAGCGATTGTTTGTGGTAAGTAAGTATTAAATGTCATTAATATAATTTTCTCATTTCTATGTTTTTCTACAATAGACTTTAAAACTCTATATACATTAATACTTGCAGTAATATAATTAAGCGCAAATACATTAAGACATCCAACTGTAACCCCCGTGTTTTTTTCACACATTTTAAAATCTTGTTTTTTTAGTATTATCTTTTTATAAGAAGGATATCTTCTAACTCTTTGAATATTGATCACTGTGACATCACAATTATTTTCAATGAGTCCTTTTATAATATTGAACTGATATTTATGACCGGATACACTATTTGGAGATTTTGAATTCTTTATATTTTCATCAATTTCAGTGAACATTGTAGAACAAAATATAATCTTCATTTATATAACCTCATATTTTTTATGTCAATTATTTATTATGGATACAATCTTATTTACGACTAATTCTGTAGCTTTTCCCGTTTCACATCCACCAACTTTTTTATAATACAAATCACACAACATACGATATTTCTTTTCATTATAAGCTCGAATATTTTTCTTTAATTCTTCATTATTTCTTGCCTTTGAATATGGAAGTTCTTCATATGGAATATATAATCCAGTATTATCAATATAACTATTCATATCAAGAGCAAACAAAAAGCAAGGTTTACCTGTCAACATAAAGTCCCACATAGATGAAGAAAAATCATTGATCATTACATCTGCTGCCAATAATAACTCTTGCATGTCTGGATAATTAGTCAAATCAATTGTATCCTCGATTACATGTTCATCTCTATTGACAACACATGGATGTAACCTAATTGCGAATTTCCATTTATATCCAAATCTGTCTTCCAATGCTTCTAATACACCTTTAGCATCTATTCCATATGAAATTGCTATACTGTCATTAAAGTAATCATCTTCAACCTTACGATATGTAGGTGCAAATAAAACCAGTCTCTCATCCTGATTTATTCCTAGTTTTTTTCTAACAATTTGTCTAATCTTCTCATCACCATTTACAAGAATATCATTCCTAGGAATTCCTATTTCCCATATTTTATCAGAATCAATAAGCATCGATTTTATCATTGCATTTGAAAATACTCTGCAAGAAGAAATTTGTATATCAGTATTCTGGTTATTCATTAATAGATCCCTACGAAACAATACCGTATTACCATATACGTCTACCCCCATTTTTTTACCCGCACCACCACCATGCCAAGTGTTAATTACATATTGATTTTTTCTAAGTGGAAGATATGAATAGCCACCACTATTTGATATGATAATTTTTGATGTCATTGCCTTAAAAAAGTAATTTAACGAATTAAAATAAACTATTTTATACTTTTTTTTCTTTAAAAAATCAATATCTACTCCTCTTTTTACAGATATTACAATATCAAATTTTCCTGTATATTTTTGATTTAATAATTCACTAATACATTTTATGCTATCCGAATAATTATAAGCAATATCATTAATCATAATAATTCGATTCTTCTTTACTGCAAGAAGTTTGAATGGTAGTAATCCAATTCTTAATATTACTTTTTTTATATATCTAGAAAACTCTTTCATTTCTATCCTCGTCTAATAACTTATTCTAAACGTTATAATTCTCTCATATTATTTCGGATATACCCTTTTCTTTCTAACGATCTATCCTATGTCTTTTTCAATTATGATAGTCTCTCGCCTATTTATGAAATACATTGACGAGTGAACCTGTATTGCCCATTCTACAATTGATAATTGCTATCATCACATTCTCTTTCTCCCATTCATCTATACTGCCTTTTTTCAATTCCTATTAATCGTGCCATTTTTACGGCAAAACCTATCAGGCCCGATGTATTTTTAAAATCTTTATATGTTTTATTTCTCTCTTTCATTAAATCCAAAAATTCTTCTTTACTTAATCCTAGCTTCTTTACAACATATTCCAGATCTTCTATTGCTTGCTTCTCATCATACGGTGGCTGTTCTAATATCCTTAACGCTTCTTCACGTTCCAATTGCCCTGTTAGAACCAGACTTGAAAAATGACAGCGTCTTTTATCGTATCCGAATTTTTTAACTAACCAATATCCTTCGTAGAATCTTGTAAATATACATTCAAAATGTTTATTCGCATAAGGTTCCCATCCAAATTCACGTTGAAGAGTTGCTATTGCATCCACTTTTGTATATGGGATCAAATCCAATGGTTTTACTACTTTCATTCCTTTTATATAGCGATAGTAAAGGTGTGCCTTGAACATTCCACATAAGGGTAACGTTTTTAACGGTATCGTCCCGTATTTTTTATGAATATCCTTCAACATCCGTATGTCATTCTGATAAACCCATTCAATAGGTTCCCGAACACATTCTGTTGAATTATTTCCACCGGTCAAGACATATTTAATGCCGTTTTTAGTTGCATAATTATATAGCGACGCAAAAATTATATGATCCTGAGGTATATCTTGATACGGCACCTGCGCCTTGAAAAAGGCAAGTTGAAGATCCCGCATCTCATTCCAATGTTTTCAAGTGCTTTACAATAAAAATCATATGATGAAAACATTATACACCCCTTTATGCTCACAAAATTTCACACAAATTGCGAAACGATTTTATCTATTTAAATAATTTCATATTTAATCAAATCCTCTTCATTTGGTATATTAATCAATACAGCATTCTCTTCTCCATAATATACAAACAAACTCCCCGCCGCCGCTGCATGTGCCTTCCCTTCAGACAGTACTTTCTTAAAATCTAATACCTCACCTGCTCCTCCACACGCAATTACCGGAATAGACACTGCCTCAGCCACACTCTTTACTAATTCCAGATCATATCCCTGCATCGTTCCGTCACGGCTTATTGAATTCAACAGTATCTCTCCTGCTCCCAATGCTTCTGCCTGCTTCGCTAGCATGACCGGGTCTTTACCAGTCTTTTCCTTTCCATCACAAATATAGCAATTCTTTTTCCCTAATAACTCTGTTTTAACATCTATAGATACCACAATACTCTGGCTCCCTGCATAATGTGCCGCTTTTGTGATCAATCCAGGTTCACGATAAAAGGCAGTATTCAAAACCACTTTTTCATATCCCATATGAAAGATCTGCTGTATTTCTTCCAATGACGTAATCCCGCCTCCATAGCTTAACGGCATAAATGCTTCACTCGCAACATCCCTGATATAATCCATCTGCGGCCCTCTTTTTTCTGAAGATGCTGTAATATCCAAGATACATAACTCGTCCACACCTTTTTCATTAAATATCTTAACCGCATTGATTGGATCGCCAAGGTATCGCGGATTTTTGAATTTTATTGTTTTAACAAGATCCCTCATCCCTGTAATCAGCAGGCATGGTATTAATCGCGGTCTTAAGTACATATCCTTAAACCCTCCGGACAAAATTCTCTAATAACTTCATTCCAAACCGATGGCTTTTCTCCGGATGGAATTGAAATCCATATATATTCTCATTCTTAACTGCTGCTGCAAACTCATGCCCATATGCACATGTCATCAATATGTTCTCTTTTTTCTCACATATTGCATAATATGAATGGACAAAGTAGAATCTCTGCATTTCTTCGAGGCCTTCTAAAATCCTGTCTTTCTGCTGGAAATTCACGATATCCCATCCCATATGAGGAATCTTAAGCAACGTAGGCTCTTCAAACCTGAAACGGACATTGGTAAAAGGAATCAATCCTAATCCCTCCTCCTGCCCCTCTTCGCTCTTATTTCCCAACAATTGCATTCCCAGGCATATACCCAAAAACGGGATCTTTTTTTCTAATGTTACTCTTCGGATAACATCAACCAGGTCCTTTTCCCTTAAGTTCTGAATCCCATGATCAAAAGCACCTACTCCAGGAAGTATAATCTTATCTGCTTCTTCCAACTCATTCCTTTTATCAGTCACAACAGCTTCTTCACCTATCCTATGAAGCATATTTACGATCGAGCCGGTATTTCCCATACCATAATTAATGACTGCTACCATTCCTTCCAGTTCTCCTGTCTGTCTATCTGTACTGCCTTTTCTCCATCCCGACCAGACGGGCAACCTTTACTGCAAGCCCGATCATACTGGATGTATTCTTATAATCTTTATACGTTTTATTCTTTTTCCTCATCAGATCACAAAATTCTTCTTTACTTAATCCCAACTTCTTTGCCACATATTCCAGATCTTCGATCGCTTGCTTTTCATCATATGGCGGCTGTTCTAGTATGCTTAATGCTTCTTTCCGTTCCAATTGCCCTGTTAGTACCAGGCTTGAAAAATGGCAGCGCCTTTTATCATACCCGAATTTTTTAACCAACCAGTATCCTTCATAAAACCTTGTAAATACACTTTCAAAGTGCTTATTCGCATAGGGTTCCCATCCAAATTCCCGCTGAAGTGTTGATATTGCATCTGCTTTTGTATATGGGATCAAATCTAAAGGTTTTACCACCTTCATTCCTTTTATATAGCGATAGTAAAGATGTGCCTTGAACATTCCACATAACGGCAGCGTCTTTAACGGTACCGTCCCATACTTTTTATGGATATCCTTCAACATCCGTATGTCATTCTGGTAAACCCATTCAATAGGTTCCCGCACACATTCCGTTGAATTATTTCCACCAGTCAAAACATATTTAATACCATTTTTTGCAGCATAATTATAAAGTGCGGCAAAGATTATATGATCCTGAGGTATATCCTGATAAGGCACCTGTGCTTTAAAAAAGGCAAGTTGAAGATCCCTCATTTCATTCCAGTTAACAATCTCTGTGTGAAGAGGCATATCCAATCCTTTTGTGATCTTTTCAACATTCTGGACCGCAACATTTAGGTTCCACCCTGTATCACAGGCAAATAAAAGTGGTCTTAATCCCAACTTTTTCACAGCAAAATATGCCAGATATGAACTATCCACACCGCCGCTTAATCCAATGATACAATCGTATTTCTTCCCTCTGCCAGCCTTTTTAATCTGTCCCACTATCTCATTTAATCTTCGTTTTCCTTCTTTATCCGGATGCCAATTCGGTAATATATTCTCATAATAATTATGGCAATGATCACACATACCGTTTTTATCAAACTGAATAACTGAATCAGTTGTATCCATTACACAATTCGTACATACTTGATAATCTCTTTTACCCATTTTTCCTCCAAAGTCTTCACAAATGCTAACCTACTCTCAAACATCACTGCAAAACTTCCCTGTCAGATTTCTTCAATTACAGGCAAATAAAAAGTATCTGGCTTCTCCGGATCAAAACATTCATTACACCACATAAATGTTATTAGATCTGTATCTCCTACATTAACTATATTGTGGGTAAAACCTACAGGTATATCTATCACTTCCAACTTTTCCCCACTTACATAATATTCAATTACCCTATCGCATCCGATCTTCCGAAGTTGGATCAATGCACTCCCGCTTACAACCACAAACTTTTCATTCTTAGTCTTATGCCAGTGATTCCCTTTTTCAATTCCTGGCTTTGAGATATTTACAGAAAACTGTCCTCTATCTTCCGTTTTCAGAATCTCCGTGAAACTGCCTCTTTCATCCTTATTCATTTTTAATGGATAAGAAAACTGATCTTCTGGAATATAGCTTAGATACGTACTATACAATTTTTTCACAAGACATCCATCTGTCATATCTGGGATCTTTTTTGTTTCTCTACTTTCCTTAAAAGAATAGATCAAATCAACTATATCGCCCAACCTGGCACTATGCACGATCGGTACATAATAATACCCATCCACTCCACAAGTTGCCTTACCCTTCAATATATTCACCAGTTCTTCTACCACATCATCAATATAAACAAGATTCATAACTACAGTTCTGTCATTCACTTGAATAGGGAGATCATTCGCAATATTATGGCAAAATGTTGCTACAGCACTGTTATAATTGGGTCTACACCATTTTCCAAACACATTCGGGAAACGATAAATATATACCTTTGCACCAGTCTCTTTTGCGTAAGA
>Ga0209694_1000121_pt1 | contig 146662 bp, 130 predicted proteins | sample GluameincwithD2O_FD_187499 | JGI IMG/M metagenome (GOLD analysis project Ga0209694, IMG submission 187499) | Mouse cecum microbial communities from Vienna, Austria - Glucosamine amended microcosms incubated with D2O (SPAdes) (version 2) | ecosystem: Host-associated > Mammals > Digestive system... | reverse complement strand
CTTAAAGGATATTGTTTACTTTTCAATGTACTTTGTATCCTCGGATAACTTCTGAGGACGTTTTTAATTTTAGCACAACCGAATATATTTTGTCAACACATTTTTCAAAGATTTTTAAAGTTTTTTTTAAAAGTTTTTTGCTTTAAAAAATGACCTAAAAATTATGATAATTTGTTGTCGATTTTTTATGTATTCTGTCTGTGACTGTCCTGTATTCTAGCACCATTTTTTATCAATGTCAACTACTTTTTTAAAAAAGTTTAAACTTTTTTTATTTTTTACTATTTATATATTCATTCAAATAAAAAAGTGAACTATTTATTATGTAGCTCACTTTTTATATTTCTATTTCTTTGTCGTTTTTCTTTTGGTAGTTTTCTTCTTTGTTGTAGTTTTTTTAGTTGCGGTTTTCTTAGTAGTAGTTTTCTTTTTAACTTCTTTTTTTAATTCTTCGTCACTATCTTCTACTACTTCTCCTGGTTTTGGTTTATTCCATGAAATATAGTCACATGACGCTGGATTATTTTCACATATATAATAGTTTCTTCTTTTTTTAGTTTTTCTAATTTGTACTTTTGCTCCACATTTTGGACATGGCACATCGATTTCTTCTACTATAGGTTTTGCATTTCTACATTCTGGATATCCAGGACAAGCTAAGAACTTTCCGTATTTACCCATTTTTATTACCATGTTTCTTCCACATTTTTCACATTTGACGTCTGATTCTTCATATACTAATTGTACATGTTCTAATTCTTTTTCAACTTTTTCTACTACAACTTCAAATGGTCCGTAGAATTCTCTTATTGTTTCTCTCCAGTTTTTATTTCCTTCTGCTATACTGTCGAATTGTTTTTCCATTTCTGCTGTAAATTCTACATTAATTACACCTTCAAAGTTTTCTACTAATAATTTATTAACAATTTTTCCTAGTTCTGTTGGGAATATTGTTTTTTGAACTTTTTCAATATAGTTTCTTGCTAATATAGTTGTTATTGTTGGTGCATATGTACTAGGTCTTCCTATTCCTTTTTCTTCTAATGTTTTTACTAAACTTGCTTCAGTATATCTTGGTGGTGGTTCTGAGAAGCTTTGTTTTGTTTGAATTTCTTCTTTTTTAACTTCATCTTTTTTATTTAAGTATGGAATATTTGCTATTCCTAGTTCTTCTGATTCTTTTTCATCATCTGTATCTTCTACATATAATGTCATGAATCCTCTGAATTTTATTGATTGTCCTGTTGTTCTAAAGTTATATTCATTTGCATTTATATCTATTGTTATTGTGTCATATATTGCTGATGTCATTTGGCTAGCTATAAATCTGTTGTATATTAATCTGTATAGTTTATATTGGTCTGGTGTTAGATATTCTTTTATTTGCTCTGGTGATAAATCTGGGTATGATGGTCTTATTGCTTCATGAGCATCTTGTGAATCATTTTTTACTTTATAGAATCTGTTTTCATAGTATTGTTCTCCGAAGTTTTTTTCTATAACTTCTTTTGCCATACTTCTAGCTTCATCAGAAATTCTTGTAGAATCAGTTCTCATGTATGTTATTAAACCTGTTGTTCCTCTTTCTGGAATTTTAACTCCTTCATATAGTCCTTGAGCTACTGACATTGTTTTTCTGATTGCAAAACCTAATTTTCTTGAAGCTTCTTGTTGCATTGTACTAGTAGTAAATGGTGGAGCTGGATTTCTTTTCTTTTCTCCTGTTGTTACATCTTCTACTATGAATTTTGCTTTTTCTAAATCTTGTAATATTTTATCTACTTCTTCTTTTGAATGAAGTTCTATTTTTTCTTTATTTTTTCCTAAAAATTTTGATTCAAAAGATTTTTTAGTTTTTGTATCTGATAGTATTGCTGTTATGTTCCAGTATTCTTCTGGTATAAAGTGTTCAATTTCTTCTTCTCTATCACATATAAGCTTAACTGCTACTGATTGTACTCTTCCTGCTGATAATCCTCTTTTTACTTTTTTCCAAAGTACTGGACTTATTTTATATCCAACTATTCTGTCTAATACTCTTCTTGCTTGTTGTGCATCTGTTAAGTTTAAGTCTATTTTTCTTGGTTTTTTAACTGCTTCTTTAACTGCTTCTTTTGTTATTTCATTAAAAGTTATTCTACAAATAGAATCTTGTGGGATTCCTAAAATATAAGCTAAATGCCATGCTATTGCTTCTCCTTCACGGTCAGGGTCAGTTGCGAGGTACACTTGCTTTGAATTTTTAGCATCCTTTTTTAATGAATTTATTAAGCTTGCTTTTCCACGTATGTTTATATATTCTGGTTCGAAATCATGCTCTGTGTCTATTGCTAGTTTAGATTTAGGCAAGTCTCGTATGTGTCCCATTGATGCAACTACTTTTGTATTTCCTCCTAGGAACTTCTTGATAGTATTGGCTTTTGCTGGAGACTCAACTATTATTAATTTATCGGTCATTTGTTTTTTGACCTCCTTTATATAATCTTTTTGTATTGTAAATTATTTTCTTTCTTTTTGCAAGTCTATTTTATTAATAGTAATTTTATTCTTTATTAAAAGAGAAAAGAAGTATTATAAAAATACTTCCCTTCCCTTTTTATAATGGGTTTATATGATTGGCTTTAATTATTTAATATTTCTTCTGCTTCTGCTTGTGTTATTCCTCTAGTGTCTAATAAAAGTTGAACCTTTTCTTCTTTTATTTTTTTATCTTCTTCATTTTTTAAGCTGTTAATCACTTCTGTATGCTTGTCTTTCATTTTTCCGTCTTTCTTCAATATATGATGCGCCTAATTTATATCCTGCTACTACTATAACAGCTAATGAAATTAATATAACTATTATAGCCATTGCTCTTTTGCTTTCCACGATTAATTCCTTTCTTCTTACAACTTTTTTTCCATTATATGGCTTACAGACCAAAAAATCAAGTTAATTATTAAATAAATTTTAATTGATACATTTTTATTTTCTTTTATATTACTTATAAGGCTGTTTTCCATCCCTAAAATATTTACTACTATATATTCTAAACCAGACATTACTAGTATAAAAATAATATAACCGAATTAATATCAATATGATTTCTTCAAATATTTTCATTTTCCCCTCTTGTTTTTATGTTTAATAATAAGTATTCCCTTTTTATTTTAAGCATATTCTGCTTTCATTTTTTTCCAGTTTTTATTTTATCACATTGGTTATTTTTGGGAAGGGGTTTTGGACATGAGGTCGATTTTTGCGATAATCGGTAATCACTTTGACATTTGTTTTATTATTTGTTAAATTATTTTTAGATTAATTGGTTACTGTATTTTTACATATGGTATTTATGAAGTGTGAGTGCTCCTAATTATACTAATATAATTAGAAGTCTAATTTTCCAAAAGATAAATCCAATTAATCTCTCACACTTTGTTTCTTTAAAAATCGTTTATCGCTTTTTAAAGTTTTTTTATTTTTCTAGGATTTCTTTTGCTTCTTGCTCGGTTATATCTCCTGATTCTAAGAATAGTTTGACTTGTTCTTCTTGTTTATGATTATCTTCTATATTTTTCAAATGATTTACTAATTTGTTCTCTCCATCTACTATTTCTATTTTATCATGTCTATTTATCATATATGATGTCATAATTTTATATATTCCTGCTAAGATTGATACTATAATTAGTATTATTATAAATATTATTACTAGTTTCTTATTTTTCATTTTTTGCTACCTTTATTATTACTTTAACATTATTTTACTTTTTATTTTAAATTACTTATATTGGGTTATTATTTTTAAAACTATTTATTTAAAACTTCTTTTGCTTCTTCATTAGTTATTTCTCCTGCTTCTAAAAATAATTTTACTTTTTCTTCTCTTTTTTCATTGTTTTTCTCATTCTTTAAATAGTTTACTAACTTATTTTTACCATCTATTATTTTTATTTCTTCATCCTTTTTTATCATATATGATGTCATAATTTTATATGTTCCTGCTAAAATACCTGCTATTATTACTATTACTATAAATATTATTACTAATTTCTTATTTTTCATCTTCTATTACCTTTTCGATATTTTCAATTTCACGTTCTTTCACTTTATCTAATAATTTGTTTAATTTTTCAACCATTTTAAAGTTATAAATATAGTTTATTCCCCAAAACAATATATTTAACCCAATATATATGCTTAATGTGTATTTTGTATTTTCTTCTAAATTATTTACTATATGACTTTCCATTCCTAAAGTAGTTACTATTACTGATTCTAAGCCTGCTATTATTATAACAAATAATACATATCCACCTAGTAGTAGTAATATCTTCTTTAACCATTCCATTTTTATAAACTCCTTTCATCTAAAAAATCTTTTATTTCACATATTTTTCTTCTTGATACTTGCAGTCTATTATCATCTTCCATTATAACTGTAATTTTTCCACTAACACTCATATCAAACTTTTTGATTTTATCTGTATTTATGACATAACTTTTAGATATTCTAATATAATCTATACTATCTTCTTCTAGTTCATATAATGTACTTTTTATTCTATAACTATCTTCCATTGTTTTGCAATAATTATATTTCTTATCACTAAAATAATATAGTATATCTTCTTTATTTATAAAAACTTCTTTGTTATCTTTTTTAACTATTACTTTAGTTTTTTTGTTTTTTTCTTTGTTATATCTTTTAATATATTGAAGTAAGTCTTCATATTGTTCGTCTTTTTTATTGCATTCAATAATTATATTAATTTGATTTTCTAATTTTATATTATCCTTTGTAAATATTTTGTATTCCATTTTTACCCCTTCTGTATTTTATCATATATTATTATATATTTGGTGTTTTTGACATATAAGGTCGTTTTTTCTGACAAATGGCTGTTTTTTTGACTTTTTTTCTTGTTTTTGCTATTCTATTGGGCATATTTAATTCAGTACCTAAGCTTCGGCTTTGGTATAGAGAGTGTGAGCTATTAGAAAGGTAGATTATTATGAGAAAAATTAAATCTTTCGTAGCTCTTTGTTTGGCTATGGTTATGGCCTTTTCTTTTTCCACAGTGGCATTTGCTGCCACACCGGACGAGCACGTAACCGAGCCTGTTGTGGCTGATGAAGCTGCAGTTGTTGTTTATCAGGACGATGAGATGACAGTCGTAAGAACGCCTGCTGGCGCTGATGACGATGGTATTTCTCCGTTGTCCACCGACTACAACAGTAGGTGGCTAGACTCTAGCGGTACAGGCAGTTTCAGTGTATACACTTCTAACACTGGTACAGTAGGTATTACGCTGAAAGTGGAATCCTCGTCCAGCGACTCTGTTGCCTATATCTCCGTAAAGAAACCTGATGGATCATATTTCAAAAACAAGGTATTCCTTCAGGCTAATGTTGATCCTGAGGCTAAGTACACAATTTTCTTTGCCAAGAGTGGCTCATATACCATTGAGTACACCGCCTGGACAGAGGTCGGCATGCGGATCATGTGCTGGATGTATAAGTAAAGGCGCTTGATCACCGCGTAGTGTATAGGCTTGTAAACATCAAATTTGTTGCGTTTAATTGTTGATTAAATGTAGCTCACACTCTCATTTAAAAGGATTCTGTATCCTAAAAATCGTTAAGCAGCTTTAGCTACTTAACGATTTTTTTTATTTCTTCATAAATTTTTTCTTCAACATTATAGGTAGCAATCTGCTTTGCTCTTAATCCCATTTGCTTTAATTCTTCTGGATTTTGTAATAGTTCATCAATTGATTTTGAAAGATTTTCTGAATTTACTTCTTCATTCAATATTATTTTTGCTGCTTTTAAATTTTCTAAAACTTTTGCATTATCTACTTGTCTGTTTGCAGACCTGCTTGGAAGTGGTATAAAAATTGCTGGTTTTCCTACTAGGCTTATTTCTGTAATTGTCATTGCTCCACTTCTTGAAACTATTATATCTACAGAATTCATAATTTCGCTCATATTATATATGTATGGAACTATTTTAGCATTTTCTATTTTATCTATTTCTATATTATCTTTTAAAAATTCTTGTTTTATTATTTCATATTGTTTTGGTCCTACTGACCATATTATTTGATATTTGCTATTTTTCTTTTGTTTTATTAGAGGAATCATTGCGTCATTTATCGCTTTTGCTCCTTGGCTTCCACCAAATACTAATACTGTTGGAAGATTTTCTTTTAATCCTTGTTGTTTTAATATATTAGTTTTTTCTTCTTTTGTAAATTTTTCTTCTTTTACTTTTGTTGGATTCCCTGTTACTACTAATTTTGATTTATCTTCAAAATATTTTTCTGCATCTTTAAATCCTAGCAAAATTTTTGTTAATTTTTTATTTAAAAATTTAGTTGCTCTTCCTGGATATGCATTACTTTCATGAATAACTGTTGGTATTCCTAATTTATGTGCACCACTTATTGCACCTCCACATATGTATCCGCCTGTTCCTATTACTACATTTGGAGCAAATTCTTTTATTATTTTTTTTGCTTGACTAAATCCTTTTATTGTTTTTATATTATTTTTTAATGTTTTTACTGATATTTTTTTGCTTATTCCATATGCTTCTACTGTTTTTAATTTATATCCTGCTCTTGGAACTAAATCGTTTTCAATTCCTCTATCTGTTCCTATAAATATAATTTCAGAGTCAGGTTCTTTTTCTTTTATTTTATTTGCAATAGCTATTCCAGGATTTATATGTCCTCCTGTTCCAGCTGCAGCTATTATTACTTTCATTTTTCCCCTCCATTTAAGTATAAAAATATTGCTTATCTTACGTTGTTAAACTTCGCTCAATAATCCTCGACGTATAAAAATACGCCTGCGGTTTTTTCGCTTGTTTGCCTAGTAATACAAGCAATATTTTTATACTTCTGTTTATTCTCGATTGCCTGCTCTTGATACACTTAAAAGTATTCCTACTGACGCTAACATTATCATTAATGCTGTTCCACCATAGCTAAAGAATGGTAATGGCATTCCTGTTACTGGCATTGATGCTGTAACAACCGCTATGTTTATTAGCACTTGCATAGCTATCATTGAGGTTATTCCTGCTGCTAATAAATTACCAAACATGTCTGGTGCTTTCATTGCTATTGTAATACCTCTCCATACTAATACAGCAAATAATACAATTACTAATGCACAACCTATAAAACCTAGTTCTTCTGCTAATACTGCAAATATGAAATCATTATGTGGCTCTGGTATGTATAAGTATTTTTGTTTACTTTCTCCTAGTCCGACTCCAAATATTCCTCCTGAACCAATAGCATATAAACTTTGAACAATTTGCCATCCATCTCCTATCGCATCTTGCCAAGGATCTAAGAAAGTTATAAATCTTTGTAGTCTGAATCCTTGACCTTTAAATAATAATACTGATATTCCTAATGCTACAATTGGTGCTCCTATTATTACAAAATACCTTATTCTGCATCCTGCAAGTACCATTAATATTACTGCTAATGCGCATATTACTAATGTTGCACTAAAGTGGTTTTGTAATATTAAAACTATTCCTATTATTGGTAATAACCATAATAATGGTTTAATAAATCCGTCTGTTATTGATTTTAATTTATCTCTATTTCGTGTAAGTAAGGCTGCATAGAAAATTATTATACCTACTTTTGCTATTTCAGATGGTTGGAAAGAAATAAAACCTAAATCTAACCATCTTGTTGCTCCACCGGCGGCAGCTCCTGATATTACGACACTTAATAATAGTATTATACAAAATGTGTATATTAGCATATATTTTCTTTGCCAAATTTTATAGTCTACTTTTGATAAAGTAAACATCAGTATTATACCTATCACTGCTGAAAATATTTGTTTATTAACATACTTATAACTACTACCTGTTTCTGAAAGCGATGTTGGTGAACTGGCTGATAACACTGTTATTATCCCTAATCCTAATAGGATAAATACTGTTATTAGTAGTGTAAAATCAAGTGGTTTTTTTAAAATTACTGCACTTTTCTTTCTCTTCCTTGTCATCTTATCTCCTTTTTATATAACGGAAAATAATCCTATTATACATAATAAGATTGTTGCAAAACTGAATACTGTTACAATCTTATTTTCTCTCCATCCACATAATTCGAAATGATGGTGAATTGGAGTCATTTTGAAAAATCTTTTTCTTGTTTTCTTAAAATATACTACTTGAATTATTACTGATAAGGTTTCCATTACTGGTACTAATGCTATTATTAATATGATTAATGGCATTTTTAAGTATATTGCACTACATGCAACAACTCCTCCTAATAATAGTGAACCTGTATCTCCCATAAATACTTTTGCTTTATTTAGATTAAATATTAAGAAACCTAAGCATGTTCCGCAAACTATGCTTCCTAATATTATAACTTCTTTTACATCAAATATTATTGATAATACTGTTAATGTTGTTACTATTGTTAATGTTACACATGTTGCTAGACCATCTACTCCATCTGTTAAATTTATTGCATTTGTTGTTGCTAGTATTACAAATATTGTAAATGGTATATATATTACTGCTGGTAGGCTAATTGTTGTTTTCATGAATGGAATTATTATACCTGTTCCTATTCCTAATACTTTTTCTATATAAAATACAAATAGAACTGATATTACTAATAATCCTAGCATTTTATGTCTTGGTTTTAGTCCATCTGTATTTTGTAATACTACTTTTTTGTAATCGTCTATAAAGCCTATCAGTCCAAATCCTATTGTTGCCATTATTAGTGGTATTAATTTTCTTCCAACTTCAGGTTCTTTTCCTATATAGTGAATAAAGGCTACTATTGATGCTCCTATAATTGATATTGCCATTATTATTCCCCCCATTGTTGGTGTCCCACTTTTTTTCAAATGTGATTTTGGTCCATCTTCTCTTTCTGATTGACCTATTTTCATTCTTTGTAAGATTGGTATTGTGAATATTCCTAGTACAATAGTTGCAAAAAATGATACTAGTAATATTTTTAGTTGAAATTCCACGTTCCTCTCTCCTTATTTCATATTGTTTATTATATCTTTTACTATAAGTCTTTCATCAAATGGATATTTTTGATGATTTATTTCTTGGTATGGTTCATGTCCTTTTCCTGCTAATATTACTATGTCTTTTTTATTTGCCATTGATATAGCTTTTTCTATTGCTTGCCTTCTGTCTACTATTACTTCGTATTTTCCTTTTGTTTTTGATATTCCTTCTTCTATATCTTTTGTAATTGCTTCTGGGTCTTCTGTTCTTGGATTGTCAGAAGTGACTATGCTGTAATCTGCTATTCTTCCTGCTATTTCACCCATTATTGGTCTTTTTGTTTTATCTCTATCTCCACCACATCCAAATACAACAATTACTCTTCCTTTAGTATATGTTTTAACTGCTTGTAATATGTTTTCTAAACTTTCTGGCGAATGTGCATAATCTATCATTATACTTAGTTCTTTTTTATTTGGTACTAATTCGCTTCTTCCTGGTATTTTTATTGTTTCTAATGCTGTTTTTATTATTTCTGGTGAGCATCCATAATATAATGCTACTGATATTGCAGCTAGTGAATTATATACGCTAAATCTTCCTGGTATATCTACTTTTATTCTTTCGTTTTTGTCTGATAATTTTGCTTTAAAATCAACACCTATATTTGTTATTGTTATATCTTTTGCTAAAAGGTCGCATGCGTTATCTATACCATAAGTTTTTACTTGGCATTTTGCTTCTTTTTTTACTCTTGCGCCTCTAAAGTCATCAATATTTATAAATCCTGTTTGGCACATTTCAAATAATTTCATTTTGGAATTAAAATATTCTTCCATATCACTGTGTTCTTTTTGGCTGATATGTTCTTTTGAGAAGTTTGTGAATACTCCAATATCAAAATGACATCCTGTTACTCTGTTTAATTTTAATGCTTGTGATGATACTTCCATTACTACATATTCAACTTTTTCTTCTACCATTTGTGCAAACATTTTTTGTAGTTCTAAGCTTTCTGGTGTTGTTCTTTCGCTTTCTCCTAAGCTTTCTTCTCCTATATAGTTTTCGATTGTTCCTATTAAGCCTACTTTTTTATTTTGAGCTTCTAATAAAGTTTTGATCATGTATGTTGTTGTTGTTTTACCTTTTGTTCCTGTAACACCTATTAATTTAAATTTTCTTGATGGATTTTTATAAAAATTGCATGCTGCTATTGCTAGTGCATATCTTGTATTTGTAGTTACTATAAATGTTACATCTGCTGGTAAAACCATGTCTCTTATTTTATTAACATTTTCTAGAAGTATAGCTGCTGCTCCTTTTTGAATTGCTTCTTGTATATAATCATGTCCGTCGCTATCATATCCTGTTACTGCCACAAATAAACTTTCTGGTGTAACTTTTCTTGAATCATATGCTATATTTTCTATGTCAATATCAACATTTCCTTTAGCTTTCAAATCGCTTATACCGCTTAAAATCTCACTTAATTTCACTATAGACCTCTCCCATTTTCTAAAATCTCTTTTTATTATATACTTAAAAAATTTTTTTGTATAGTCTTAATTTTAATCTATGTTTACTTTCTTTAAACTTGCATAATTTTTAACAAAAAATGTAAATAAGGACGTTCTTTTTTAACAACTTTCATTGTTGTCAAAAAGAACGTCCCTACTGACAATTTTTTATTTTATTCTTCTACTTTTTTGAACATATCTTTTCCTACTCCACATAGTGGGCAAACCCAATCTTCTGCTAAGTCTTCGAATTTTACTCCTTCTACTGTTTCATCATAAATATGTCCACAAACTATACATTCGTATTTCATATTTTTTCCTCCTTTTATTATAAATTATATTAATATTTCTTTTGCTAATTCTATCATTTCTTTTCTGTTTTCTTCTGTCATTTTTGTTTTTATTGTTACTACTTTTTCTACTAATGTTATATCTTTTAATTCACTTATTATTTCTTTCATGCATTTTGCTGCCATTGGTGCCCATGATCCGTTTTCTATTAATGCTATTTTTCTGTTTTGGTAGTTTTTGTGTTTTAAGTGTCTTAAAAATTTTTCTGTTGTTGGAAATAATCCTGCATCATATGTTGGTGATGCTATTATTAATTTATCATATTTGAAAGCGTCTTCTATTGTTTCTGCCATATCATCTCTTGATAAATCGCTTAAAACCACTTTTTTAGCTCCGTTTTCTTTTAGTATTTTTTCTAATTCTAATACTGCTTCTTTTGTATTTCCGTGTATTGAATTGTATGCTACTAAAACTCCGTCTTTTTCTGGTTTATAGCTACTCCATATGTCATATTTTTCTATATAATGACCTAAGTCTTCTGTTAAAATTGGTCCATGTAATGGGCAAATTTTTTGTATGTCTAATGTAGCTGCTTTTTTTAATAGTGCTTGTACTTGTGCTCCATATTTTCCTACGATATTAAAATAATATCTTCTTGCTTCACAGTCCCATTCTTCGTCTGTATCTAATGTTCCAAACTTTCCAAATCCGTCTGCTGAGAATAGTATTTTTTCTGTTTTTTCATATGTTACCATTACTTCTGGCCAATGTACCATAGGTGCCATAAAGAATTGTAGTGTATGTGTTCCTAAATTTATTTCTTCTGCTTCTTTTACTATTATTAATTTATCGCTTAAGTCTTTGTTTGTGAATTGTGGTAACATTGTTGCTGCTCTTTGACTTAATATTATTTTTATTTCTGGATATTTTTTAACTAGTTTTTCTATATTTGCTGAATGGTCTGGTTCTAAGTGAGAAACTACTAAATAATGTGGCTTTTCATTTTTTAAGTCTTCTTCTACATTTTTTAGCCATTCGTCTGTAGCACGTTTATCTACTGTGTCCATAATTGTTGTTTTTTCATCGTGTATTATGTATGAATTATATGAAACTCCGTTTGGTACTATATATTGACTTTCAAAAAGGTCAATTGTTTTGTCGTCAACTCCTATATAGCTTATTGAATCTGTTATTTTTTTCATAGTATCCTCCTGCGTTTATTTTTTTATTTTCATTATTTTATCAGAAATTATTTCAAAATACAATTTTATTTTTAATATCAGTTGTATTTTGCTTGTAGTGTTAAATAAATCGTGTTATAATACCTAACATCTCAACAAGGAGGTATCTGTATGGTAGAGATTAGGCAATTGAACAATCTTTGTGGTATCGATGTTGGGTGTACTAACGTCAAGATGGCTGCTGTCATCGACGGGAATCTTGTCTCTCGGAGGATTGCCTCTGGTGATGATTTCTCCCGTGAATCCTTGATAGAAGAAATTTCTCGATTCTATGAGTCATTTAATTATGACTTTGACGGATTAGGAATTGCTTTTTCAGGGTGCACAGTTGACGGCTTTGCCGTTTGCCACACCTCTCTTCCTTGCCTTGAGTATTTGAGTGCAGATGATTTCAAACATTTGTGCAGTAACGTCCGCCTTATCAACGATTCTAATGCAACTGCTCTTGCCGGCACTTTGGAATTCCCTGATGCGAAAGTTTTACTGGGAATTACTAATGGTACTGGTATTGGTTGCGGAGTTGTGATTAATGGCGAGCTGTTTGCTGGCGGAACTGGATTTGCTGGTGAAATATATGGCAATCCGGTTCTCGATGATGCACTTAATCCTACCAAGGTTGGGAAGCTGTGTTCTGGTTCTAAGATCTTAAAACGGATGACTGAAGACCTTGATGCCGAGAAGAATATTCGTATTATCGACTCGGCATCGCAGTATATGGGTGCCACGCTGGTGTCCCTTATACATTCCTTCAACCCTAATGTTGTATATTGTTCTGGTGGTGGGTTTAGTTTTGCAGGCTATTTCGATCTTACAAAAGATTTTATCGAAAAGCATGCCTATTCCCGTTTTTTGAAAGATTTCACCATGACAACGTCCACATTCGATCCCTATTCTGGTTGTATAGGAGCAATGAGGTTTGTGCGTCCATGATTTTGGAGCCATAAGAGGCTGGTAGCTACTTTTTTTGCTACCAGCCTCTTTCTTATATTTTTTCTAATACTATTGCTACTCCGTTTTCATCATTTGATAATGTTTGATATTTTGATTTTTGTTTAGCTTGTGGTACTGCATTTTCCATTGCTACTGAATTAGGTGTAACCTCAAACATTGATATATCGTTTTCTCCATCTCCTATTGTTATTATGTCCTTTGTATCTATTTTTAAATATTCACAGATATTTTTTACTGCATTTCCTTTTGAAACTTTTTTTGATGTTATATCGCAATAATAGTTTTTACTTGGTTTCAGTTCGGGATTTTTTAATCTCTTTGATTCATTTTCTATTTTTATTTCTGTAAAATTTTCTTCTAAATATTTTTTAAATTCTTGCATTTTTTCTAATTCGCGATTTGATACTACACATTGTACAACTTCTTCTTTTTGAGCTATTTTTTCTAGTTCTTCTTTTGGTAGCTCTTTATCTTTCTCATCTGGATAAAAAGATTGATTTAATACTAATCTATCTTTATAATTCAACTTTATTTTATAATTATTTTCATTTGAATATTTTAATAAATCTAATACTATATTTTTATTTATTGATTCATTATATATTTCCTTATTTTCAGTTATATCGTAGCATGAGGCTCCATTTGATGAAATAATATATGGACTTGTTTTAAATTCTTTCTGGTAGTCTATTGCTTCTTTTCTTGATCTTCCTGATGCTAATATTATTTTTATTCCCTTTTTTATGCATTTTTCTATAGCATCTTTTGTTTCTTTTGTTATTTCTCTATTACTTGTTAATAAAGTATCGTCTATATCTATAAATACTGCTTTTATCATATTTCCCTCATTTCTATTTTTCTAGATATTCTTCTAAAAATTTGCAATTTGTAAATGGCTTATCATTTTTTGCAATGTCTATTAATTCGTCTATCATTTCTTTTGTTATTTTACTACTCTTCTTTTCATAAAATTTCTTAAGTGGTTTTTGCATATCCATCATTACTTTTGTTGCTTTATTTACATTTTGCTTGTTTAGTAATCTGTTCATTTTATTCATTTGATTTTCGTATATTATTTTTCCTATCTTTGTTTCTTTTAGCTGTTCTAGGGTGTTTTCATCTGTTATTTTCTCTAGTTTTAGGTGTCTTTCTGGTATTTTTCTTTCTAATAATTTTTCAAATTCTTCGTCTGTGATTTCTTGTACTTTACCTGTATAGTATTTATTTGGATATTGTTTTTTTATTTTTTCGTCTTTTGAATCTATTTTTATATCTGTTTCTAAAACTATTTCTTGGCTTGATTTGCCTACTTGAATTTTGTATTTTCCTTCTTCTATAGACCACTTTTTAGTTTCTGGATTATAATATTCAAAATCATTTTTTTCTAATTCTAATTTTACTTCTTTTTCTTCTTGTGGTTTTAATTCTATTTTTATAAAGTTTCTTAATTCTTTTTCTGGTTTAAATATGCTTGGTTTTTCTTCTTTTACATATATTTGGGCAATTTCTTTTCCTGTTACTTTTCCTGTATTTTTTATTTTGAAACTTAATTTTACTTTTTCATTTTTCTTTTCTATTTTTAAGTCTTTATATTCAAAGCTTGTATAACTTAATCCGTATCCAAATGGGAATAAAACTTCTTTTTGAGCTTTTTCATAATATTTGTAACCTACATATATTGATTCTTTATATTCTACTGTTAATTCTGTTCCTGGGTAGTTTTTAAAGCATGGTGTATCTTCTAGTTTTAATGGATATGTTTCTGCTAATTTTCCACTTGGATTCACTTTTCCAATTAGGCAATTTACGATTGCTTTTCCTCCTGATTCTCCTCCGATATATCCTGTTATTATTGCTTTTACTTTATCCTTCCATGGCATTAATACTGGCGAACCATTTGATAATACTACTACAATATTTTTATTTACTTTACTTATTTCTTCTATTAATTTGTTTTGATTTTCTGGAAGATTTAAGTTGCTTCTGTCTACCCCTTCTGATTCATAGTTTTCTGTAAGTCCTGCAAATATTACTACTATAGCATTTTTCTTTGCTAATTTTACTGCTTCGTCTTTTAATTTTTTATCATTTTCTGATTCGATTCTTTCGTATCCTTGGCTATATTCAAAATCAATTTTGTTTTCTTTAAAATTGTCATATGCATTTTCTATTTTGTATGGATTTATTGTAGAGCTTCCGGCTCCTTGATATCTAGGCAATTTTGCCATATCTCCTATAAGAGCTATTTTTTCTTTTTTTAGTGGCAAAATGTTATCTTCATTTTTTAATAAAACTACTGAGTCTTCTGCTATTTCTAGAGCTATTTCATGATGTTTTTTTGGTTCATATTCTGCTATTTTTTTATTGTTTTTTTCTGCTTTTTTAGCAATTTCTATTATTCTATCTACTGCTTCATCTAAATCTTTTTCATCTATTTGGTTGGTTTTTACAGCTTCAATTATTTCTTCTGCTCCGTTTCCTCTTCCTCCTGGCATTTCTAGTTCATGTGTTGCTTTTAATCCTTGAACTCTGTCGTTTTCTGCTCCCCAGTCTGAAATTACTATTCCTTCATAATTCCATTCTTCTCTTAGTATATCTTTTAATAAGTGCTTATTTTCACTACAGTATTCTCCATTAACTTTGTTATAGGCGCTCATTATTGACCATGGATTTGATTTTTCTATTGTGATTTGAAATGCTTTTAAATAAGTTTCTCTTAATGCTCTTTCATCAACTATTGCATCTACTGTTCTTCTTCTATTTTCTTGATTGTTTACTGCAAAATGTTTTACACATGCACCTACATTTTCTTCTTGCATTCCTTTTACATATTCACTTGCTAATATTCCTGTAAGGTGTGGATCTTCTGAAATATATTCAAAGTTTCTTCCACATAGTGGACTTCTTTTTATATTAATTGCTGGGCCTAAAACAATATTCACTTCTTCTTTTCTTGCTTCTTTTCCTATTGTTTTCCCTATTTTATATGCATTGTCTATATTCCAGCTGTTTCCTATTGTAGATAATGCTGGAAAACATGTAGATATTTCACTTTCATTTATTCCTAAATTGTCTGCTTTAGTTTTTTGCACTCTTAGTCCGTGTGGTCCATCTGACATTGTAATTTTAGGTATATTATGGTTTTCTAATTCTAAACTATTCCAGTAATCTGCTCCTACACAAAGTTTTGCTTTTTCTTCTATAGTCATTTTTTCTATTATTTTTTTATTTTTCATATTTATCTCCAACTTATTCAAATATTTTATATTTATATCATATATATATTTTTTATTCAATCTTGTTGTTGACTTTGCCAAGATACCGTAATATAATCTACCCAACTTGGAACTTAGTTTCTTTAGACTTCTTTTGAAGTCTGGCGCAGTACAAGGGAGGTGCAACGACATGTTGTTTTCAGTAATTGTTCCATGTTATAACAACGCAGGCTTTCTTCGGAATTGCCTAAACAGCATTTTAGCGCAAGATTCATCTGACTTTGAAATTGTAGCCATCGATGATGGTTCTACTGATGGAACTAGTCAAATTCTTGATGAATATGCTGCTAAGTACGACTGTGTTCACGTTTACCATTTCGCCAATAGTGGTGTAGCTATCGCTCGTAAGAGAGGGCTTAACCTTGAACTTGGTGATTATGTTATTTTCGTGGACTCAGATGACACTATTAACCCTAATCTCTTGAGTGAACTTAAAGTGACGCTTTCTACTCATAATTATCCCGATATTGTTAGATATCAGGCTAATTTGGTGAATGATGCGCCACATAAAGACCACCAGAGATACAACTTCACACAAAACCTCAATGTTAACTCTGGTATTGATGCCCTGAAATTGTGGTCAATCGAAGGTAAAAAGTATGCTGTGTACTGGTTGTTTGCTTTTAAAGCTTCTATTTTTTCTAAGGTTCCTGTCTTCCCTAAATTCAGGTGCTATGAAGATGTTGCTTTAATTCCGCTTTTGATAGCTGCTTCTAGCAGGGTTGTTACTATTGATTATGTTGGTTATAACTATACCTGCAATAATTCTAATAGTCTTACTAACCTTGATACTTTTGAAGATATTGCTAAGCGGGCAAACTATTTTTATAAAGCGTATTCTTTTGCTGTAGACCATATGGGCAAATTGGATGGCATTTCTATTTCAAACAGTTCTTTTTTCGTTACCGACTATACTCGTCGACTTCGCGGAATGTATGATTCTCTTCCCGAAGAGCTGAAAGCTCAGTTTGAAGATTGGTTTTGAAGACTGTGTTAAGGGCTCCATTGCATAATGTTGCAGTAGAGCCCTTGTATTATTTAAATTGTATGTGGATACATCGGTACACATTAAATTTGTAATCTATAATTCTTTTTCCAAAAATGTCAAAGCTGTGTGTTGCTACTAAAGTATCTGTAATACTTTCTCCATTTTGTACTACTATAAGACTGTGCGAAAATTTAGTTCCATCAAAATTTAGTTGTATTACATCTCCTATATCTAGTTTATCAATTGTAGTTTCTATTCCAGTTGGTCCAGCTTCTTTATTAGAGATTAAAAACTTATATAAAAATTCTACTCCTGTCCATGATGGACTTTTATCATTTGCGTTTCTATAATACCATCCATTATTTTTATTGTAATTCATTTCATTACATCCAGCTAATATACATTGAGATGCAAAATTCGTGCAATCTCCTCCTATTTGCTCATAATTATAATATTTTTGATTTCTTGAATATGCCCATTTTTTCGCATATTCATATACTTTTTTTCTATTATATTTTTCTTTGCTCATTTTATCACTCTTTCTTAATTGCTATGAACAATAATTTCTGTAGTTTCTTTTACTACAACATTTTCTTCTGGAATTTGTTTTGTTACTATTTTTGTTTTATCTGTTTCTTCACATTTTATTAATAAATTATTTTCTTTTAGTATTTCTTCGGCTTCACCAATTGTTTTTCCAATAAGATTTGGCACTTTTATTTCTGCCAATTCTTCTTTTTCTTTTTGTAATTCTAAATATGGTAATACTTCTGATAATATTTTACCTGATACTGGTGATGCAACTCCTCCTCCTTGGTGTCCTCCTTCTCCTGTTGGATTGTATAAAGTAACTAATATAACTACTTCTGGGTCTTCTATTGGTGCTACTCCTATAAATGAGGCTACGTATTTTCCTGTATTTACTCCGTCTTCTGATGTTCCTGTTTTTCCTCCTATATGATAACCTTCTACTTTTGAACCTTTTCCTGTTCCTTCTGCTACTACTGATTCCATCATGCTTAATATTTTTTCTGATGTTTCTTCTTTAATTACTTGATCTCCATATTCTGGTTCTTTTTCTTCCCTTTTGCCTGTTTCTGGATCTATTATTGTTTTTACTAATCGTGGCTTTACATATCTACCTTTGTTAGCAATACTTGAAAGCATTGTTACCATATGAATCGGAGTTACTTCAAATCTTTGACCAAAACTGATAGTTGCGAGTTCTACTGGTCCTACTTTTTCTTTTGCTAAGAATATGCTTCTTGCTTCTCCTGGTATATCTATTCCTGTTCGTTTTAAGAACCCAAATTTTTCTAAGTACTGATAGTATTTTTCTACTCCTATTTTTTGTCCTATTCCTATAAATACTGGATTACATGAATTCATCAGGGCATCTCTTAGGCTTTGGCTTCCATGTGGTCTATAATACCTCCAGCATTTTATTCTTACTCCTGCTATTTCAATTCCTCCACTACATGAGAATTCTCCTGCTTTATCTGTATCTGTCATTCCTTCTTCTAATGCTGCTGATGCTGTTACTAATTTAAATGTTGATCCTGGTTCATAGGTATCTGCTATTGCTTTATTTCTCCACATTGCTTGCAGATTATTGTTTCTTTCTTCTGGTGATAAATCTTTCCATACGTTTTCTAGGTCACTATTATTTATTTTAAATGGCTCATTTAAATTATAATTTGGATATGTTGCCATACATAAAATATCCCCATTTTTAGGATTCATCATCACTATATTTCCACCATCTGTACACTCATTGTCAATACATGCTTCTTCTAAGTACTTTTCTGCTATTGATTGTATGTTTTTGTCTATTGTTAATTCTATACTTTTCCCTTCTTTTGCTTCTTCGTATACTTCTGTTTCATCTTTTATATGTTTTCCTTTCGCATCAGTTTTTTGTCCGATGCTTCCCTTTTTTCCTTGTAATATGTCATCATAATATGCTTCTATTCCATTTAGTCCTTGATTATCACTTCCGCAAAATCCTATTATTTGAGATGCTAATGCGTTATTTGGGTAATACCTTTTTGTGTCTTCATCTATATTAATTCCTGTATCTATGTTGTTTTCTATTAGCCATTTTCTTAAGGTATTACTTTTTTCTTTTTCTACCTTTTTACTTATAATTTCGATTGAACTATTTCTTTTTAATTTTTTTAAAATCTTTTCATACTCTAGCTCTAGTACCTCAGACATCTTTTTAGCTACTGCTTCTTTTTTATTTGGATCTATATTATTTGGATTAATTGTTATCATTTCTGTTGATGCACTCATGGCTAATATTTCGCCATTGCAGTCATATATTATTCCTCTTTTAGCTGATATTTCTCTGTCTAGATGTTGTTGCTTAATTGCCATATTTTTATATTCTTCGCCTTTTATGAATTGAATCCATGCCACTTTAAATATTAATAATATAAAAACTGACATCATTATAAAAAACATTATTCTTAGTCTCTTTTTTATATTTAAAGCTCCCATATAAATTCTCCTTTATATCAAAGTATTCTTTAAATAGAAAAAACAGAACTATTTATTAGCAATAAAAAAAGAAATAATTTTTATGATTATTTCTTTTTTCTAAAATATATTTTTAATTGTATGTAATATTTTTTCAACTATTCCTTCATCTTCTTCTATGATTACACTTTCAGCTGCTGGTTGTATGTAATCTTTTTTTGGTAAGCTGATATATACTGTTTGTTTATTTGTTAGTCTTTGCATTCCTAATAATTCTTTTGCTTGTTGCTCTAAATTATTTAAGTTCAAGCTGTTTTCTATATCTACTTTCATTTGGTCGTTTTCTTTTTCAATTGATAAATATTGTTGCTTCATTTCTTCGTTTTTAGAAAATGATTCATCAATCTGCGAGTTTCTAAAGCTTATTGCAAATATTGCTGTAAATACTAATCCTAATGATATAACTAATTTTGCTCTATCTCTTTTTCTTATATTGTGTCCTTTTGCTGTTTTTTCTTTTTTGGCTTGTGTATTTATTTTAGGTGCTGTTGATTTTTTAGGATATTTCTTTTTTGGTGCTTTATACTCAGGTTCTAATTTTCTTGGACTTGTTTCATATTGATATTTATTGAATCTTTGCATTGCCAAATCAAACGCACCTCCTTTTTATATTTTTTCAAAAATCCTTAGTTTAGCACTTTTGCTTCTAGAATTTTCTTCCATTTCTTCTTTTGTTGGTATGATTGGTTTTTTGGTTATATTTTTTCCTCTTTTTATTGCTCCACATGCACAATATGGTAATCCTGGTGGACATATACATTTTCCTTCTTGGTCATTGTATGCATTTTTTACTGCTCTATCTTCTAAAGAATGAAAAGTTATAATGCATAATCTTCCACCTGATTTTAAGCAATCTATTGAATCTATTACTGTTTGATATAATGGTTTTATTTCATCATTTACTTCTATTCTTATTGCTTGGAATGTTCTTTTGGCTGGATGAGAATCTTTATTTTTGAATTTTGCTGGAATTGATTTTTCTATTATTTCTACTAATTGTTTGGTTGTTGCTATTTCTTTATTTTTTCTTTCTATGCATATGTTTTTTGCTATTGCTCTAGAAAATCTTTCTTCGCCATATTCAAAGATTATTTTTGCTAATTCTTCTTCTTTGTAGTTGTTTACTACAAATTTTGCATCTAGCTCTTGAGTTTTGTCCATTCGCATGTCTAATATGTTTTCTCCTAGATAACTAAAACCTCTATTTTTTTCATCTAATTGATATGATGACACACCTAAGTCTAGTAATATTCCATCTACTTTTTCTACTTTTAAGTCATTTAATATTTCTTTTATATTGTCGTGATTTCCATGATAGTATATTACGTTTTTGTATTCTTTAAGTTTTTCTTTTGCAGCTGTCAGCGCTTCTGTATCTCTATCAATTCCAATTAATTTTCCAGTTTTAGATAACCTTTTTATTATTTCACTACTATGTCCTGCTCCTCCTAAAGTTCCATCTATGTATATTCCGTTTTCTTTTATGTTTAGTCCTTCTATGCATTCTGATAGTAGTACTGATTTATGAACAAAATCCATTTGAACCTCTTTGTTTTTAATTGCTAAAAAGTTGGTACACATTTTTTATACCAACCGTCTTACCTTATTTAAGTATTAATATTCTTATTCTTCTGAGGCATTTTCAGCCTCAGAAGACTTTTTCTTTTGTTCTTTTTCTTTTGTATTTTTAAATCTTTTGTACTTTCAAATCTTTTGAATTTTAAAAGTCTTTTGTATTTTCTTATCTTTTGTAATTATTTTTTCTTTGGGCAGCTGGGGCTGCCCTTTTTTCTTTTGTAACTTTTCTCTCTTTTCTTTTGTATTTTATATAAACTTTTTCAAGTTATATACCTAACATTGTCATATTTTCAGCGATATCTTCAACTGAGATATTTTCTGTGCTGTTATATGCATTCCATTTTTCTTTATCCCAAATTTCAATTCTAGTTCCTACACCAATGATTACAGCTTCTTTCTTTAATTCTGCTGATTCTCTTAAATTATTTGGTATCAAGAATCTTCCTTGTTTATCTATTTCACATTCTGTTGCTCCTGATAGAAAGAATCTTGTAAATTCTCTAGAATTTCTATTTGAAAGTGGAAGGGCTTTTAATTTTTCTTCGAAGTTTTTCCATTCTTCTTGTGAAAACGCAAACAAACAACCATCTAAACCTTTAGTTACAATAAATCTATCGCCTATTGCACTTTTTAATTTAGCTGGCATTATTAATCTTCCTTTGGCATCTAAAGAATGCTCAAATTCGCCAATTAACATGCGTTCACGTCCTTTCTGGTTTTAAACCACTTTCTACCACTTTCCTCCACTTTGTGGTTAAATTGTAATATATATTAATTTTAAATGCAAGTATTTTTTAAATTTAATTTTATTTTTTAATAAAATTGTAATATAAAAATTTATTTTTATATTTTTAAACTTTCGTCTTGATTTTTTGTAGGTATATATTTATAATCTATATGCGATTATATGGGAGGTTTATATGAGTAATACTAATAGGAGAAATAGTACTCTTAGAAGTTTCTGTATTACCTTATTCTTTGGTGTTTTACTAATTATTGGTGCAATTATTAGTAATCAATTTCCAGATGAAGTAAATAATCTTATCGAAGAAAATTTAAATATTCCTGCTGAAGAAAATAATACTATTTCAGTAAATACGGCTCAAAATACAGTCGTATCTGCTGATTCAAAATTGCAGATATATTATTTTGATGTAGGTCAAGCAGATTCTATTTTAGTTGTTGCTGATGATCAAACAATGCTTATAGATGCTGGAAATAATGAGGACGGTCCTCTTCTAGCTAGCTATATTCAAGGATTAGGAATTACTAAAATAGATTATTTAGTTGGAACTCATCCTCACGAAGACCATATTGGTGGTTTAGATGATATTATTAATAATTTTGAAATTGGAAAGATTTATATGCCTGATGCAACGACTACTACTGCTACTTTCCAAGCTGTGTTATCAGCTATTTCTCAAAGAGGTCTTTCAATTACTCGTTGTGAGATTGGAAGTACTTTTGGTATAGGTGATGGTATTTGTACTATAATGTCTGTTGAAAATGAGGAACAATCTAATTTAAATTTGAATTCTATAGTTATTCACTTGGCTTATGGAGATAAGACATTTTTGTTTATGGGTGATGCAGAAAAAGAAATTGAATCTATGATATCTTGGTCAAAAGTTGATGTTTTGAAAGTTGGTCATCATGGTTCTGATACAAGTTCTACTGAAAAATTTATTAATGCTGTAAAACCAGAATCAGCTATTATTTCTGTTGGTAAGAATAATTCTTATTCTCATCCTGCTCAATCTACTCTTGATACTCTTCATAAAGTTGGTGCTAAAATCTATAGAACTGATGAGGTTGGAACTGTTTTACTTACTTCAGATGGAAAAACTTATAATATTCAGACATTTTTTACGGCTTTAGATGGTAATGCTTCTACAGCTAATATAAATGCTCCAGTTTTAGAAACTGAGCAATAATTAAAATGCAGTATCAAATTTTGATACTGTATTTTTATTTATTCATAACTAAACATAAGAAATAAGAAGTAGTTTAATAAATTGCGCTAGCGACCAAACGTAAGCAAATGAAATTTGCTGAAGTGCGAATTTGAGCAATCTACAATATAAAAACGGAGTTTTTTATTCGGAGATTGCGAAGAGCAAAATTTGTTAAACTACTTCTTATTTCTTATGTTTTATTATTCTTAATTTTTATAATTATCTCTTAATATTTTAATTTCCTTTCCATAACCTTCTAAATCATTTGGTGTTTCTAAGAAAAATGGTAAATCTTTTAATTTAGGGTGATTTATTACTTTTACTAGTGCTTCTAGTCCAATATTTCCTTCTCCTATTTTAGCATGTCTATCTTTATGCGAATTGCACTCGTTCATACTATCATTTAAATGGATTGCATATAGTTTATCTAAACCTATTATTTGGTCAAATTCTTCTATTACTTCATCTAGTTTATTTACTATATCATATCCTCCATCAAATATGTGACATGTATCTAAGCATACACCTATATGGTCTTTTAAATCTATTTTGTCGATTATATTTTTTATTTCTTCAAAGTTTCTTCCTATTTCTGAACCTTTTCCTGCCATTGTTTCTAATAATACTTTAGTTGTTTGTTCTGGCTTAATAATATCATTTAGCATTTCTATAATATATTCTGTTCCTACTTCTACTCCTTGTCCTACATGGCTTCCTGGATGAAAATTATACATATTTCCTGGAAAATATTCCATTTTTTTTAAATCATCAATCATTGTTTCTTTTGCAAAATTTCGTAGCTCTGGTTTGGCTGCTGCTGCATTTAATGTATAAGGTGCATGTGCTAATAAATTCTCTATCTTATTTTCTTTTGCCAATTCTTTAAATTTTTGTACATCTTCTTCATCTATCTCTTTTGCAGCTCCTCCTCTTGGATTTCTAGTAAAAAATTGTATTGTATTTGCATTTATACTTACTGCTTCTTTTCCCATTTCATAAAAACCTTTTGATATTGATAAGTGACATCCTATTTTTAACATATTTTCCTTCTTTCTTAAATTATTTTGTATTTTTTGATTTTATCATAATTATTTTTTTATCTCAATAACTTTTATTATTCCCTCTAAGTTCCTTTACAATGCCTGTTTTATTGTATTTGAGTTCATTTTATGGTATAATAGTTATGTAGCAAAGTGATTGCAAATAAAAAAACAGGAGGTATTCTTTATGATCACTTTCATCGCACTGTTTTATGGATGCTATTGTATCCTCTCCATGTTCCTCGACGCCATTGTTATCGAAGCTTCGGCTGTAATGACATTTCTGGCGTTGGCTATGCTGTGTTGTGGTGCTCTGGCACTCTTCGCTCATGTGCGTCAGGCTTGGACTCCTTGTATCCTCTGCCTTTTTGGTATGGTGGCTATCGAGTTGCTTGCCCCTCACATCGCTATGGTGGAAATTGTTTCTGCTGTTGTGTTGGCAGGTATCGCGACCTTCCACATTAAGCGGGAAATCGTCAGGTACATTCGCAGAAATGCATCTAGGCCTGGTGGATCCACACTTCCACCGTGGTTGCAAAATCTACTCAGGTATGCCTAAACAAGGAGGTGTCGCTTAAGCGACATACATGGTAGTGGCTTGCCCCGATTCTGAAATTTAGAAACGGGGTTTGCCTTTTATTTATCAACTTTCTAAAAATTATTTTTTTATTTAACCAAAATATATAAATTTAATATTATATATTGAGGTGATTTTTTTTGGCAAAAATTTTAATATATAATAATCAAAACAATAGAATGGAAACGTATTATAAAGGCGAAGAAGAAGCTATGCCATATAACAATGGGACTTTAAAAGTAAAAGAATTTAGAGGATCTAGTAAAAGCAATTTACTATGGACAGACAGACGAACAATGCAGAGTTGGAATAATTTTAGAACTTTATATGGTAGGCCAATTTATGTAGGTTTTGCTTTTAAACGTTGTTGGGAAGGCGGACACGGATTACAAAGCCAGCATTATGCAGGTGTAGCTTTTGATGTAGGGCAAAATTTAGATGGAAATGGCAGAAACTATATGAGGGTATTAGCTAAAAATTCTGGATATTGGAGATATGTTGAACCAGCTTCGTTGACACCACGTTGGGTACATTTTGATAATAGATGGATAGCAAGTGGTTATCCATTAACTCAGTCAGGAAGCAGAGGAATATATGTACTTATTGCTCAAGATGCTTTAAATACATTAGGTCAGCAGACAGGTGGATTAGATGGAATATTCGGCAGTAGAACAAGGCAAGCAGTAATTAATTTTCAAGGAAACAATGGATTGTCGCAAGATGGAATGCTAGGACCTATTACATGGAATAGTTTGATGAATCAAGTAGTTGGAAAAGGTGCAAGTACTACAACAATTTTAGAATAAAAAAAAACTGATATGTTTTCATATCAGTTTTATATATATATTTCGCATTTTATGTCTTTACCGTCAATTAAGCTTTTAAACTGTTCTCCATCTTCTGGTTCTCCTACAATAGTTCCATAATGTATAGGTATAACATATTCTGGACTAATTTTTCTTGCTAAATCTGCCGCTTCTATATAATCCATTGTATATGTTCCTCCTACAGGCAAAAAGGCTACATCGCATTCAACTTTGCTTGCTTCTTTTGTGGCGTCTGTATCACCAGCGATATAATATTTAGTTCCTTTTATTTCTAATAGATATCCTACCCAATTTTTGTTTTTCGGATGAAATTCTTTGTGTTTATTGTATGCTGGTATAGTAGATATTTTTACCCCTTCATATTCTAAATTATCGTATGGTTTACAGAAGTAAATATTATCTTCTATAAAGCCTATTTTATTTACTTCTTCTTTACAATCTTCTGGTGTTATTATGACTGTAGATTCATTTGCAACTTTTTTTATATCTTCTGGTGAAAAATGGTCATAATGTGGATGTGTGCATAATATTAAATCTGCATCATGTTCAGGAATATTTATTTGAAATGGATCAATATAGATTGTTATATTTTTTATTATTTTTATACTACTATGTTTTAAAACATATATTCCTTCTAATTCTGACATTTATTACTCCTTTTATTCAGTATCTTTATAATATTCTGATATTAATTCATCTAATTCTATACTTATTTGATATATTTTATCGTAATCTTCTCCATCTTGTATACTTTTATTTAATTTTTCTCTCAATTCACAAATTTTTTCGTTTATCAAGACAACCACTCCTTTTATTCTACAAAACTATTACCTCTTTGTTTAAAAATACCATATTTTTACATCTAAAGTCAACTTATTTTGGCTTATTTAGTAAAGTTTCGTACGACAAATTACGCATTACTGGTTGTTTTTTTGGGGATTTATGGATGATTTTACTGAATTTTCTTCTTTAAAGGCTTCTTTTAGCACTTTTTCTAGATATTCTTTCGATATTATCTTATAGTTTTCGATATATTCAAATGGATTAATTTTTTTAAAATAATTTGATGTAAACAGTATAGCTTCTTGGTCTACGTTATTAAATTCTTTTACATATAATCCATATATTTTTCTTTTAGCTCTTTCAAAGGCTTTTTCTTCTATTCCATTGTCGATAGTTTTTTGAATTCTTTCTTTTAACGTTTTTTCTATTTCGTCTACATTTTCGCTTTTTCCTTGTATTAATATATGTGCGTAATTTCTGCTCCACTCGAAAGATGTTGTTAATGGTTCATATACTAATCCTTTTTCATATATTGTTTTGTAGAATTCTGAGCTTTCTCCAAATAATATTTCTAATAATATTTCTATTGCTAAATTTCTTTTTACTTTTTCTTTTTCCTCTGGGTTTATTTTGTATCCTATTGCAAATATTGGTACTGATATATCCATGTTTTCAATTATTTCTTTTTGGTTTATTTTGTTTTCTTCTTTTTCTTCTATTGTTTTTGCTTTTATTCTGTTTTCCATTGTTATTTTAGTTTTCATTTCTTCAATGGCTTTTTCTGGTTCGAAATTTCCAACTAAAATTAATACCATATTTTCTGGAATATAGAAATTGTTATAACATTCGTATAGTGTTTCTTTCGTAATTTTTTGTATGCTTTCTACACTTCCTGCAACATCTATTCTTATTGGATTTTTTGAATATAATGCTTTCATGCAGTTTATATATACTTTCCACTCTGGTTCATCTTCATACATTTTTATTTCTTGTGCTATTATGTCTTTTTCTTTTTCGACATTTTGGTCTGTAAAATATGGATTTTGTACATAGCTTAATAACTCGTCTATTGCTTTTTCAAAATTATTTGTACATTCGAATAGATATGCTGTGTGGTCATTTGTTGTATATGCATTTGCTTCAACTCCTAATGATGATAATGTGTCTAAACTATTTACTCCACTTTCTTGCTCAAACATTTTGTGTTCTAAATAATGTGCTACCCCATCTGGAATTATAGTTTCTTTGCTTTCATTTGCCTTTATAAATCGATTATCATTAGAACCATAACCTACACCACATATTGCATATTTTTTTCTTGTATTGCCTTTTGGAATGCACATAATTGTAAATCCAGAATTTAGTTTTTCTATATATACTTTTTCTTTGATCAATTTATTTTCAATTATCTGCATTTTCTCCTCCATTCTTTAAAAAATATATTGTATTTAGCTCTATGTTGTTTGCAAATTCTACTATTTCTTCTTTTGTTACGGCTTTTATTTTTTCTTTATATTCTTCTGTTTTAAGTGGCAGTTTTGATAGTTCTTGTCCAAATAAATAAAGAATTTGTGTATCTTGTTCTTCGTTTATTGAGTCTATTCCTGAAGTTATATATTCTTTTGTTTTTAATATATCTTCTTCAGTAAATTCTCCTTTTTTCATTTGTTCTAATAGTTCTTTTATTAATTCTACTGTTTTATCGTATTTTTCACATTCGATTCCACATCTAATAAATATATTGTTTTTTTGTACTACATATTCTGATTTGGCTGTATATGCCAAGCTTTCTTTTTCTCTTACAATTTGGAATAGTTTTGAATTTACTCCATTTCCAAAAATCGCATTATACATTATTGCTATAAATCTAAAATCTCCTAGATTATTTGGCAATATATCTAGCCCTATTACTAGTTTTCCTTGTGTTACGTCCATTTCTTCTTTTACTATTTGTGGCTGTTTTACTTTTTCTTTTATTTCTGTTTTAAAATTATTTATATTTAAATTGTCTTGTCTTGGATTTAAATTTTTAATAAATTCGTTTTCTTTTACTTGCTGTTCTATTTTTTCTTTTTTATATTCTCCACTGACTATAATATCTATTTTTCCATTTGATATTATTTCTTTATATCTTTCATAAAGTTTTTCGGAATTTATGTTTTTTAAGTCTTCGATATTTCCATATTTACTTAGTCCATATCCACTATTTTTGTACATTATGTTGATACATTTTTCATATGAATAGATATCTTTGTCGTCTCTTACTGAATTTATTAGTAATTCTAAATTTCTTTTTTCTAGCTCAACGTATTGATTTTTAAAGCTTTCATTTTCTACTAGTGGATTAAATACTATTTCTAGTAACAAATTTAAAACTTTTTCTAAGTTTTCGTTTTTTTCGGGTAAAAAATTATCGTTTATGCTTTCTATATAAAATTTTAATACTAAATTATCTCCTGTTTTGTCTAAACCACAATCAAATGATGCTCCATATAACATTTCTAGTTCTTCATTTATTAATTGATAGTTATTATATTTTTTGCTTCCATTTTTTATAATTGCTGGTATTAGTGCATTTTTAGTTATATTTTCTTTTTCTAGTGGAATGCTTATAAATACTACGCTAAAATCTGTTTTAAAATTTTCGTTAATAATAAGATGGAGAGTTACTCCATCTTTAATGTTTTGTTTTATATACTTCACTTTTCTCTCCTTAGCTTTTTGTTAGTATATCCTATTTTTTTAAGTTTATGCTAATAATTCTTTTACTACTTCATTGATTGTTTTTCCGTCTGCTGATGCTCCCATTTTTTCTTTTGCTACTTTCATTACTTTTCCCATGTCTTTTATTGATGTTGCTTCTGTTTCTTTTATTACTGATTTTACTATTTCCGTTATCTCTTCTTTTGATAATTGTTTTGGTAAATATACTTCTAAATAGCTTATTTCTTCTTTTATTTGTGATACTAAATCGTCTCTTCCTCCACGTTCATAATCTGCTATTGAGTCTTTTCTTTTTTTAACTTCTTTTGCTATTATTTCTATTATTTTTGCATCGTCTAATTCTATTCCTTTATCTTTTTCTATTTGCAATATTCCTGCTCTTGTCATTTGAATTGCATTTTTCTTTATCTCGTTTTTTTCTTTCATTGCTTCTTTTAAATCATCTAATAATCTTTTTTTCATAATCTGTCTCCTCCTTTTATTTTGTTTATATTATCATATTTTTATCTTATTATCAATGAGATATGAACTTGAAAAATTTCTAATAATTAAAAAGAACACGTTTAAAACGTGTTCCATTTTTATTAAAATTTTCTTTTTCTTGCAGCCTCTGATTTTTTCTTTCTCTTTACGCTTGGTTTTTCATAATGCTCTCTTTTTCTAACTTCTTGTAGTACTCCATTTCTTGCGCATTGTCTCTTAAATCTTTTTAGAGCATCTTCTATATTACCATTATTAACTTTAATCTCTGACATTTTATTTTCCCCTCCTTCCGAAGCTTAAACCGTCTTGTGGGATTTAACTTTTTCTTCTCTTACCGGCTATATGTATCTCCGATGTTACATATTATACCTTAATATGTATAAAAATGTCAACATTATTTTTTTCTAAATTGTTCTTAATTTTCTTGTTCTTTTTGTTTTTGCTATAATGTCGTCTATTTTTTTCTTATCTTCTTCTGTATGTCTGCTTGAGTGCTCGATATCAAATATTTCTTTAATTGCATCTCCCCAATTTTTAGTATGATAAGATCTAATTACTTTTCCTTGTTTAGCTAATTCATATAATTTACTTCTATTTGTTGTTTCTTCTACTGTTACTATATCTTCTGAATTTAATGTATCTAAGTCTAATATGTATGTTGCTGCTCCGTTTGCATTTGATATTCCACTTTTAGTTCTTTTGAACATTTTTTCTATTATAACTTTGTTTAAGTTTGGTAATTCGAATATCATGTGTCCATCTCTTGTTAATTTACTACGATAGTCTCTGTCTATTTGAGCTAATAATTGAAATTTATAGCATGGGTCTAATTCATATTCATTTCCTCTTGGTTTAGATATACTTCCCATTGTTCTATTATTTGATTTATTTTGAGTTTCTGGTCTTTCTTCTGATATTCTTAATGTTTGGAATAGCTCTTCCCTTATATTTTCACTGCCTTCGTCATCGAACATAGTTATTATTGTTGATAGTTTTTCTTCGTCTGATAATCCATTTAATAATCCTGCTTTTATTTTATTTATATCAACTTTTCCACTATTTAATAATTTTTTGCTATCTGTTGGCTTTAATTGTCCTTTTTTAAACATTTTTAAGGCAAATTCTTCGGTATTCCAATCTACTATTGTTTCTAATGTTATTATATTTCTTGTATATAATTCTATGAAATCTTCTTCTTGCATGTCATCTCCTAATTCAAGAATTATATCATTTCCTATCTGGTTCTTTTCTTCGTCACTTTTTCCGCTTATTTTTACTTCTCTATATATGCTAAAGTATCTTTCTATTTTCTTTTTTTCTTCAGGTGTACATTTTTTTAATTTTTTGTAATTTTCTATTAATTCTGTTTCTGTAATTATTTTTCTTACTCGCTCTATTTCTTTGATACTTTCTAATTCTATATTACCTTTCAAATATAATTCTAATAGTTCTTGATCTGTTACTACTGGCTCTCCTTCATCTTTTTTCAAATTTGCTATTGTCATAACTGCTTGTTTTTCAAAAGTTGTACTTGATAGATAATTTTTAAATTCTTCCTCAGTAATAAATCCATTTCTATATAAATCTATTGCATTTTCGTGTGATTGATTCATACATTCTTCTTTTTGTTTTTTATTTAAATTTAATAGCTGTAATATTTTTTTGCTGTATATATCTGATATTCTTATTTTTCCTGATAGTAAATCTTCTCTTAATTTATCTATCTCTGCTTTTCCATAATATTTACCATCTACTACTTTTTCTTTTAAATCTTTTTCTATATCTTTTACAGAATATTTTACTTCTTCTAACCCTCCGCTCATTATTTCAAATTTTCCTGATATTTTTGCTTTAGTATTTTCTATTTCTTCTAGTGCTACTTGCATTATTCCTATTAAAATTTCTTGGTTACTTTTAGGATATTCATCATGTTTTGTTCTTTCTAACACGCTTCTTGCTCTATATGCTGATAGTATTAAAAATTTATCCCAATCTATGTATTCAGCATTTTTCATTAACTCTTCTTCAAAGTATGGCAAATATTCAACAAAACTTTTTCCGCTAATTATTCTTTTATTAAGCAATTCAACTAGTTTTTCTTTTGTCATCCCTTCATCATTTCGATGTGTATTTATTATTATATTGCTTCTCATTCCATCTCCTAAATCTGGAACTTTGCAATATACTCTTTCTAAATCTGTTAAAATTTGTATCATTAGGAAGCTTTGAAATTCCATTTTACTATCTATTTTTTTGATTCTTTCTAATCCTTTTTTTATTTCTGCCATATGTTTTTTTCTCTGTTCTAATGATGAGTAATCTCTTGAATCATATACTTCTGATTGTAGTTTTGTATAGTTTGTATCAACTATTATTGTTGGATGTTTTTCTAGATATTCTTCTAATATTTTTATTTTTTCTTGTTTCTCTGAAATTTTTCCTTTTAAATCACATCCTTCTATTGGTTTTCTTCCGCTTATTACTAAATAATTTATAAAGAAAAATTTATTCATATTAAAGTATCTTTGATTGTCTTTTATAAATTGTATAATTGCTTGTTCATTTAAGTTCTCGTCTCTTTCCATAAATTCATTTGCTTTCTTTTCGTCATCAAAACATTCTATCAAATCAGTTATTGATATATATGCTCCTATTGTTACTATCGCTTCCTCTATTCCCATTTTTGATAAATCTTTTTTCATAAACTAACTTCTCCTTTACATACTTTTTTATTATATCACTTTTTTGCAATTATGTAAACTTGTTTAAATTAATCGCTGACCCCTTTTATCTTTTATTTGTGCCTCTTGTTGAATTTTGTTGATTTTTTGTATTCTTTTTTTATATTATGGTTAGACACAAAAGAAAGGAGAATGATATGGGAAAAGTTATCAGTTTTTATGATTACAAAAATGAAAAGACAGTCCATGGTGAAGAAGTTGGTGTTGTACATGTTTTTGTGTACAAGGATGCTACTAATGGATTGCCCTTTTGCTATATTGAATCTGATAATGAAGAGGTTTTACCTATTTCTGAAGTTATCGAAGATTCCTTATGTGATTTTTAGACTAACTTTTGTTAGTCTTTTCTTATTCTATTTTAATATAAAGTTATCAATGTTTTCTTTTTGATTTGTTTTTTATTATTAATATCTTTTTTATATTTTTTTGCACAAAAAAGAGATTAGTATTTGTTTCTAACTAATCTCTTTTGGTTTTAATATTATTCTGCTTTTGGTGCACCTACTGGGCAAACACCTGCACATGTTCCACATTCTATACATGTGTCTTTATTTATTTCATAATGTTGTGATCCTTGTTCTATGCATCCTACTGGGCAAGCTCCTGCGCATGCTCCACAGCTAATACATTCATCGCTTATTTTATATGCCATAATTATCACTCCTTTCAAATTGATTATATTATAACAGCCTTTTTACTACTTTTGCAATATTTTTTTTCACATCTTTTTCATTTATATGTAAAAGTTTTCTGTTTTGCATTATTACTTTTCCGTCAACCATTACTGTATCAACGTCTGCTCCGTTTGCAGAATATACTAAATTAGTACATAAATCGTTTTCTGGGTATAAATGTGTTTTATTTGTATTTATAAATATAAGATCTGCTTTTTTTCCTACTTCAATTGTTCCTATTTCGTCTTCTAGTCCTAGTACTCTGGCTCCTTCAATTGTTGCCATTTTTAATAAATCATATGCTTTTATTGCTGTTGGGTCCATTGTATTTACTTTTTGTAGATATGCTGCTGTTTTCATTTCTTCAAACATGTCTAATGTAGTTGTACTGCCTATTCCGTCTGTTCCTAATCCTACATTTATTCCACTTTTTCTTAATTTTCCTACATTACATATTCCTGATGATAATTTACAATTGCTTATTGGGTTGTGTGATATTCCACCTTTGACATTTTTCAATATTTCTAGGTCTGAGTCTGATATATATATGCCATGTGCTAATACTACTGGTACGTCAAATACATGTAAATCATTTAGATATTCTGTTCCTGTTTTATTGTATTTTTTTCTTATTATTTTATCTTCTTGTAATGTTTCTGATAAATGTATATGAATACCTGTGTTTAGTTCTTTTGCTAAATCTACACATAATTGTATTGTGTCTGGGCTACAAGAATATGGTGCATGTGCTGACACATATACCTTTATTCTGCTATTTTCATGATTGTATTTTTCGTGATATTCACGTGTTCTTGTTATTTTATCTTTAATAGAAGTATCTGTTATACTCCATGCAATAACTCCTCTAAGTCCTGATTCTTCAACTGCTTCAATTGTTTTGTCCATTCTAAAATACATGTCATTAAAAGTTGTAGTTCCTGTTTTTATTAGTTCTATACATGATAAGAATGAATTCCAATATATGTCTTCTGGTCTTAATTTATCTTCTACTGGGAATATAGCATTTTCTAGCCAATCCATTAGTTTTTGATCATCTTTGTATCCTCTAAAAATACTCATAGCTAAGTGTGTGTGTGTATTTACAAATCCTGGCATCACTACTTTTTCTTTGGCATCTATTACGTTTGCTCCGTCTTCTTCTATTTCTTCTTGTATTTTTACAATTTTATTTTCTTCTATTAATATATCTGTTTTTCTTAAATTTGGTTCTTCTCCTACCATATCAAGTAATGTTGCATTTTTTATTAATGTTTTCATTTTTTCTTCTCCCTTAAAAGGTTAAATGTCTTCATTTGAGTTTTTGCTATCTATTTCTTCTAATTTTTCTAAAGCTTCTAATTCTTTTAAGTCTTCTTGATTTTCAACATTTAACTTTTCTTCATCTTCTGCATTTTTTATTATTTCTACATCTTTTGCTTCAAACTTTTTATAATAAGTTTCTTCGCCATCATTTAGCTTAACTTTGATGATTTCTTTTAATGTTTCTATACCACAAACTTCGCCTGTTCCTTCTACTGTTTTTACTATAGCTCCTATTCGTGGTAATCTGCTTAATTTTTCTTCATATACATTTTGTTCATATTTTAAGCAACACATTAATCTTCCGCAACATCCTGATATCTTTGATGGATTTAATGAAATATTTTGTTCTTTTGCCATCTTTATTGATACTGTTTCAAAGTTTCCTAGAAATGAGCAACAACATAATTCTCTGCCGCAAGATCCATTTCCGCCAATTCTTCTTATTTCGTCTCTTACGCCTATTTGTCTTAATTCAATTCTTGTTCTAAATATTGCTGCTAAATCTTTTACTAGTTCTCTGAAATCTATTCTTCCTTCTGCTGTAAAATAAAATATTAATTTACTTCCATCAAATTTATACTCTGCATCTACTAGTTTCATGTCTAGTTTGTGCTTTTCTATCTTTTCTTGACACTTTTTTAATGCATCTGCTTCTTTTTGCTTATATTCTTCATATGATTTTGTGTCTTTTGCTGTTGCCACTCTTATAACCTTTTTAAGTGGATTATTTAAGCTTTTTTCTTGAATTGCTTTATTTCCTATTATTATTTCCCCATACTCGTCTCCTAGGGCTGTTTCTACTATAACTTTTGTTCCTGGCTCTAGTGTGAGATTTTGAGGATCAAAATAATATGTTTTTCCTGGTTTTTTAAATTTAACTCCTACTATTGTCTTCATTTACTTCCTCCCATATTTCGAATAGCATATAATCAATACTCATATCAAAATTACTGTTTGATTTTAGATGATTGACTGTTTCTTGAATGTGTTTCACACAGTTTAAGTATTTTTTACTTTTTTTAGTTTTTCCTAGATAAAATAGGTTTACTGATAAGTATTCTAGTATTGCATAAATTTCTTCTTTTACAAAGATTTCTTTATTTTTGGTTAGGAAATCTATTTTATCTGTTTTTTCTAGTGAGTCTACTAACTTTTCAATCTTTTCGTATATTTCTTTGTTCTCTAGTATTTTTATGGCTTTTTCTATGCTACCGTCAAAGAGGTTGTACATCTTTTCTGGTATGTTTTCTGATTGTATATTTTTTTCTGTCAATATTTCTTTTATTTCATTTGTAGTTAGTTTTTCAAATGCTATTTTGGTACATCTTGATTTTATTGTTGTGAGCAACATGTCAGCATTTGATGCAATTAATATTATTACTATATATTCTGGTGGCTCTTCTAATGTTTTTAATAGACTATTTTGTGCTTCTTTTGTCATCTTGTCTGCATCATTTATAATAAATATCTTTTTTTCAGATAATATTGGTTTTTCATATACAGATTTTATAAATTCTCTTATTTGTGCAATTTTTATTGTTTCTGATTCTTTATTGATAATCTGCATGTCAGGATGATTGTTTGATATAAAACATGTGCATGACTTGCAGTTGCATTCATCTTTTTTAGAATCTATACATAAAATCTTTTTTGCAAATTCTTTTGCTATTTCTTTTTTTCCAATACCTTCTCTGCCTATGAATAAGTAACTGTGCAAAACATTTTTGCTTTGCACAATTTTTTCTAAATCGTTTCTATTTTTTATGTTTCCTTTAATTTTTAAATTCATTACTACACCACTCTTTATTTTTTGTCTGGATTTCCCCATGAATTTAATGGCCAAAATCTAAATGCTACTTTTCCTTCTATTTTTTCCATTGGTACGCAGCCAAACGCTCTGCAGTCTGTACTTTTAGGTCTATTGTCTCCCATTGCAAATACATATCCGTCTGGTACTATTAAGTCTGTGAAGGCTCCGTCTAGTGATGTTGTTACAACTGATGAGTCTAAATATTCTTCTTCATTATATAAGTTACCATTAATATATACTTTGTTATCTTTTATTTGTATATGTTCTCCTGGTAGTGCAATTACTCTTTTTATATATGTTGTTTTTCCAAATTCTAGCCCATAATATAAAAACTTTTTCCATAGTCCTTTTGGTTCGTTATTATAGATTGCTACTGGATTTGACATATCTGCATCTTCAATATTGATTCTAGTTACACTTGGTGCTTCAAATGTGATTATATCTCCTCTTTTTATTTCTGATTTAAAGGTTATGCATAATCTATTTAATATTAATCTTTGATTTGGTTTTAATGTTGGATACATTGATTCTTGTTTTACAATTGTTGGTGTGCCTACAAAATTTCTAACTAATAATGCAAGTATAATTGCTATTATTATACAATATACCCATTCTAAAATATTTTTTACGTTTGGATTCAATTTCTTTGCCTTTCTTATATTTTAAATTTTAGTCTTTTCTTGTTTTTGCTTTTGTAGTTTTTTCTTCTGGTTCTTCTGTAAAACTGTTGTCTGTAAACATAGAGTATTCATCATTTTCTTGTTCTGGTTCTTTTATAACTTTTTCTTCTTTTTCTTCTAATTCTTCAACTTCATTTTCACTATTTGCGAAATCATTATCTGTAAATATATCACTTTCATTTTCTGTAGCTGGTTCTTCTTCTATTTCATCATCATCTGCGCTTTCATATGCATAAATGTCAATATCTTCGTCATCTTCTTGATTAGATATATTTTCTTCTGCAAAATCTTCTTGTTCTTCATTTTCTTCATAATAATTTTCTTCTACTGACTCTAGCTCTTCTGGTTCGTCTATTTCATCCATTTCTTCTATTTCTTCTGGTTCGTTAGCTGGTTCTTCTACATTAAATGGATTTTCTGTAGTAAAATCATTTCCGAAGCTTATATCTTCTTTATTTTGTTCTATTATTGCTTCTTGAAATAATGCTTCCATTTTTTCTTCTGCTGGTTCTTCATAGTTTTCTATTTGATTTTCTAAATCTTCATCTTTTTCATTTTCTTCATCAGACTCAAAATTATGTTTCTTTTTCTTTTTGTAATCTTCAGGTATATTATCAATTTTGTACATTATTACTAATACTAATAAAATTATTATTATTGCTGCTATAATTAATATTAGCTTATCTGTAGATCTTAATGTAATATTTTCAATTAAATTTTCCATTTCTCCACCTCTTTTTATTTTTCTTCAATATCTTCTTTTTTATCTTTTTTAGTTGGAATTCTTATTACTACTTCTGTTCCTTTTCCAAGTTCACTTTTTATATTTATTTTAGAATTATTTTTTTCTAAGATTTCTTTTGCTATTGATAGTCCTAAGCCTGTTCCTCCCATTTCTCTAGTACGTGCTTTGTCTACTCTATAAAATCTTTCGAATACTTTTTCTATATCTTCTTCTGGTATTCCTATTCCTGTATCAATTACTTTTATGTATGCATCATTATAAACAAATCCAACATATATTTTTATTTCTCCATTTTCTGGTGTATATTTTATAGCATTTGTTAAGATATTTGTTATAACTCTTTCTATTCCTGCTTTATCTGCAACTACATTTGGTACGTCTGCTGTAACAAAGCATTCTGCTTTTTGATTTTTTTTATCTATTTCAAAGCTTAAACTTTCGTAAGTTGACTTAACTAGTTCTCCTAAGTTAAACTCTTGATCTCTATTTACTATCATATCTGAATCATATCTTGATAATGTTAAAAGATCACTAACTAGTTCTCCCATTCTTTTAGCTTGTGAAGATATGTTTCTTAAAAATTTTTGAGAAGTTTCTTTATCACAATCATCTTCTAATAGTGTATCTGAATACCCCATTATTGATGTTATTGGTGTTTTTAATTCGTGTGATACGTCTGCTACGAATTCTGTTCTCATTGTATCTAGCTTTATGTGTTCTGTTATATCCTGAATAACTACTAATGCTCCTTCAGGTCTATTTTCTTCGTCTTTAAATGCTGCAAAGAATAAATTTAAAGATTTTTCTCCAATATTTATTTTTTCTTGCGTTGATGTCCAGTCTTCTAAATATATTATCTTTTCTAAGTTCATATTAGAATCTATTTTGTCAAAAATTTCTGAGAAAGTTTTTTCGTTTCCTGTTAGTCCCATTAATTTGTCTGCTGCTTTATTTTTTTGTATTATTTCTCCTTCTTTGTTAAAAGCTAGTATTCCGTCATTCATGTGCAATAATATTGTTTCCATTTGTTTCTTTTGTCTTGATACTTCTTTTAGGTTTTCATTTAATTCTATGTGCATTACTTCAAAGGCTTTTGTTAGGTTATCAACTTCTGTTTTATTTTTTCCTTCTTCTAAAAACTTTCCGCTTTTTGCAACACTTTCTGCACTTTTTGTTAATTTTGACATTGGACTAATAATTGCTTTTGCTACAAATACTCCTACAATTACTGATACTATTCCAAATACTATTACTAAAAATGCTGTTAGTTGTTTTACTTGTGTTGTTAATGTTGTTAATAGTTCTTGTATATTGCCGTCATTGACTATTTCTGATGATATTCTTTGTAATTCAGTTAAAAATAAAGTTCCTTGAAGTCCTATTATTAATATTCCTAATATCATGAATATTAGAACGATTTTTATTTGTACGCTTTTTAACATTTTTCGCTCCTACGCAAGTGTTTCCCTTATTATATCATTACTTGGCAAATATTCAAGTACTTTTATCACTTGTAACCGAGCTGTAACACAATTTTCATAATTTTATTTTTATGTAATATAATTTAAAAATATACTTTTAAAAATATACTTTTAAAAATATCCTTTTAAAAATTTTATTTTATAATAATACTGAATAATAATTACATTATTATTCAGTATTATTATTGATTATTCTTTATTATCCTATTTTTCAAAAATATAAGGGTATCATTTTTTATGACACCCTTTTTATATTATTTATTTCCGACAACGTAGTATCCAACTCCTCTTTTTGTTATTAAGATTTTTGGATTTGCTTTGTCTTTTTCTATTTTATCTCTAATTCTGTTTACTGTAACGTCTACTGTTCTTATGGCTCCAACATAATCGTCATATCCCCATACTTTCTTTAATAGCATTTCTCTTGTTACAACTTCGCCTGGTTGTGTTGATAAATATTTTAATACTTCAAATTCTTTTATAGTTAAATCTACTACTTCGCCTTTAACTCTAGCCTCTACTTTCTTTAAGTCTAAGCTTAAGTCTCCAACAGTAATGATATTATCTTCACTTTCTTGTGATTCTGTTTTTAATTCAGCTTGTGCTACGAGTTCAGCTTTACGTAGATTTGCTTTTATTCTTGCCATTACTTCTCTGTGTTGGAATGGTTTTGTTATATAATCGTCTGCTCCCATTTCTAATCCAACAACTTTATCTAGTTCTGTATCTTTTGCTGATATCATTAAAATTGGTACATTTAATGAATATCTAATTCTTTTACACACGCTGATTCCATCCATCTTTGGTAACATTACATCTAGCAAAATAAGGTCAGGCTTTTCTTTTAAGGCTATTTCAACTGCTGTTGCTCCATCATATGCTTGTAATGTATTATATCCTTCTTTTTGTAAGTGATATACTAATAAATCTACTATACTTTCTTCATCATCAACTACTAGAATAGTTTTTTTATTAAAGTCTCTTCCAATATCTAATTCTTCCACAAGGATACCCCTTTCTCATTAATCTATATTTTACTTTATATCATAAAGAAATTATTTGTACAAGTTTTTTTTCATTTTTTTTACATTTTTATTTCAACATTTTCAATTTTATTTTCATCTTTCAAATTTATATAATCTTTTTCGTATTTTTCTCCATTGTATAATACTATCTTCTCACTATTATTGTTGCTTATTGTTATGTTGTATATAGTACTTTTATATCTATATTGCACTTTGTATTCATTCCATTTTTCAGGAATTCTTTTTGGCAAGTATAACTTGTCTCCTTTTTTATTTATCCCTAAAATTTCTTCTAGACATACTTTATAATACCAACTGCTTGAGCCTGTATACCAACTCCATCCTCCTCTTCCTGGCATATCTGAATTTGAATATACGTCTCCTGGCAATACATATCCTTCTATTTTATATTTTTCACTTTCTTTTTTATTTTCTGTGTGTGTTATTGGATTTATCATTTCCAAATATTCTAATGCTTCATCTATTCTGTTTAATTTTCCTAATGCTAATATTACCCATATACTGCTATGTGTATATTGTCCTCCGTTTTCTCTTACTCCTACAGGATAATGGCTTATATAGCCTGGATCATATTTTTCTCCTGTAAATCCTGGTGTTAATAGTTTTATTATATTATTTTCTTTGTCTACTAAATATTCTATAACCGAATTCATAGCTTCTTCTTGTTTTTCTTTTTCTCCAGCTTTTGATATTACTGCCCAACTTTGTGAAAGTCCATCTATTTTGCATTCTTCACTTTTTTGACTTCCTAGTTCTATACCTTCATCTGTTATTGCTCTTTTATACCATTTTCCGTCCCAACCTGTTGTATTTAATTTTTGTTTTAGTGTTTCTTTTATTTCTTGAAATTCTTTTAATTTTTCACTTTCTTTTTTTAATTCTAATATTTTTTCCCATCTGTTTAAAATATCATACAAGAAAAATCCAAGCCATATACTTTCACCTTCTCCTTTATGCCCTACTCTGTTTAAGCCATCATTCCAATCTCCTGTTCCTATTTTAGGAAATCCATTTTTTCCAAAATTGATACTTCTTTCTATAGATTTCATACAATGTTCATATATTGTGTCTTTTTCTTGTGTATAGCTATATTGGTCATATTTTTCTTTTTCATCTTGTATATCTATTCCTGTTACATACTCAACTTCTTTTTCTAATATGCTTGTATCTCCTGTAAATTCTATATATTCCAATACACTATATGGTATCCACAGTGTATCATCTGATATTTTAGTTCTTATTCCTGTTTGATTCATTTCGTGCCACCAATGTAGTACGTCTCCTTCTATAAATTGGTGTTTTGCGGCTTCTATTATTTGATTGTATAATATTTTTTGGTCTATCCATTTCATTCCTAAACTATCTTGCAGTTGATCTCTAAATCCTGTTGCTCCACCGGATTGATAAAATCCGCTTCTAGCATTTAGTCTACTTGTTATGGTCTGATATACTAGCCATTTGTTCATATATAAATTTATTTTTTCTGATGGTGTTTGCACTTTAATTATTGATGTTTTTTGTTCCCAATATTCTTCTACGTCTTTTAATGCTTTTTCTACGTTCTCGTTTTCTACGTATTTCTCTGTATTTTTTCCTAATATAAAATTTATTGTTTTTCTTTCAAATGGTTTTAATTCTGTTTCAATTTCTACAATTAAGGTATTTTCGTTTAAAATGTTTTCATTTTGATTTATACAAAGCTTTATTTTTTCATTTGAAGTTATTTCTATTATTTCATTAAAGTGACTTTTGCAAATATTTTCTAGATAGACTGTATTATCTTTTTGCTGTGCTTTAATTCTACCTAAGCTTGAGTTTTTGTTTTCTCCTAAACTTAGATTTAATATATATTGAATAGATATTTTTTTTGATTCTTTTTCTTTATTTTTTAATTTTATATTATTGATTTTTATAGCATCTTCTATTGGTATAAATATTGTATTTTCTTGTATTATGCTATTATTTATTTGTTTAAATATGCTATATCCTATTCCGAATTTGACTTGATATTTATTTTTATTTTCTGAATTTCCTAAATACCAATATTCTTTTTTATTTCTATCTCTTACTAGAATTTTTTCTGGACTAAAGTCTTGTATGCTGTCATTTTCCCAATGTGTTATTCTTTGCAATCTACTGTTTTTGTACCATGTATATCCACCGCAATTCTCTGTTACAACTGTTCCCATTTCTTTATTTGCCATTATATTGCTCCATGCTCTTGGTGGAATTTTTTCTTCATCTATATCTATAATATATTCATTTTCTGTGAATCCCCCATAGGTATTATTAAATTTAGTTTCTTCTAATTGAATATTTTCTGTTGTTTCACTTAATTTGTATTTTTCTATTTTTTCATTTTTGAATTTCTTTTCTATTTCTTCTAAATTTTCTTTTACGCTTCCTATATTTCCTTTTATTGTTATATTGGCTATTGCTTGAATGTTTTCGATATCTTCTTTTGATATTTCACTACTGTTTAATATATATATTTGATTATTTCTCAGATAATCTATTCTATGGTTTTCAATGCTTTCATTTATACCATCTTTTATAAAGGTTTCATAACTTACTTTTTCTAAATTTAATATTATTAAATCTATTTTTATATTTTTCACTTTAAAAAATTCTATTGTTTCTAGTAATTCGTCTAGTACGTATAATTCCTCTATTCTTTTTATTTCTAATAATATTATTGGACTGTCTCCTGAAATACCAAATTTCCAGATGTCTTCTATTTTGAATGTTTTTGTGTTTTGTTTTGGTATATTCTTTTGAAGCAAGTGCCCAAGTAGCTTTTGATTGTCTTCTATTAAGTCTGATGTTACTTCTAAAAATTTAATTTCTTCTTCACTTTTTGCTTTTGATACTTCTAACATATTTTCTATTTTTTCTTTTGTTATATTATTTAAATAGTTCTTTATTTCTTCTTTATCTTCTGATATTTGTAGTATTATATCTATTTCTTCCTTAGCTTGTTTTTTTATTTTTTTGTTTATTTTAAATGCTATTATAGGTTCTACTGTTTGTTTTATTTTACTTTCTAGTTTGCTTGATTTTTCTACTGCTTTTGGAATATTTTTGTTTCTTCCTATAAATTTTTCTTTGTCTATTTCAAATTCAAAATCGTCTTCTTCTACAATTTTTATTCCTAAATATATATTTTTATTTTTTCTTGAACATATTAATATTTTTTCTTTTTCACAGTATTCAAAATCTAAAAACATATTATTGTATGTTGGGTGTGCTATATCTTCTTCTATTTTTGATAATAGTGGCTCAAAATATATATATGTTTCTATTTCTTGATCTTTGTTTCCTTTGTTAGATAATATTATTTTTCTTACTTCGGCAGCTTCATCTGTTGATAAAAATGAGGTTACATCTGTTTCTATATCTCCTTCTTTTTGCATAAATTCATTTTTATATTGTGTGAATATTGTTTTTTCGTTTGAATATGTGCTCCATATTTTTTGTGTATCTAATCTTTTGAAATATACGCCTATTCCTTGATTTATATCATTTCTGAATTTATATCTATTTATTTGTATATCTTTATATTTGCTATATCCTTCTCCATTATTGCTTATGATATTTGTATAATTTCCACTCGATATTGCATTAAATCTTTTTATTTTCTCTTTTTTCGTATATTGTATTTGTTTATCTTCATATATATTAGTATATTTTCCTTTCGTTATTTTGTTTCTTGTTTCTTTTGATAATACTACTGTTTCTGGCATTCTTTCATTTAATAATATTTTTACCGCTTCTATTTCTGGATTTTCTATAAATCTTTTCTTTAATATATTTTTATTTAAGGTATTGTTTATTGTGTTTAAAATTAGTCCTTGGTGGTGTGCCATATATGTTTGTACTGGTTCATATTCTTTTTTATTTACTATTCTTTCTTTTGTAAAATCTAGTGAATCAAAAAATCCATATTTCCATCTCATTTTGTATTTTTCTAAGTTCTTCAAGTTTTTTATTACTTCTTGTTGGTCATATTCTAAAAATAATACACTCGCATATGGAGCTACTACTAATTCATCTTCTAATCCTCTTTTTAGTCCTAATCCTGGTATTCCAAATGCTTTATACTGATAATTTCCTTGAAGATCTTTTAAACAATATGCAGATTCTGATATTCCCCAGGGTACTTGATTTTGATATGCATATCTTTTCTGTACTTCTTTTGCAAATTTGCAAGATTCATCTATTAAACTTCCTTCAGGAACGTCTATAATTAGATTTGGCATTAGATATTCAAATGCGGTTCCTGACCATGATATAAGTCCTTTATATCCATTTATAGATGTTAGAGTTCTACTTAAATTTATCCAATGTTTATATTTTATATCTTTTTTTGCTATTGCGACGAGACTTGCTTGTCTTGCTTCTGATGCTAAAAAGTCATAATACGAGTCATTTAATATATTGTTATTGATGTCAAAACCTATTGAAAATAATCTGTTCTTTTTGCTATATAGATATTTAAAATCTGTTTCGTTTATAATTTTGTTAACTTTCTGTTTTAATTCTTCTTTACTATTTTTTTCTTCTAAAAAGCTTTTAAGAACATACATATAACCTATAAAATTTCCGCTATCTACTGTTGATACATATTCTGGTTTTAATGGTAATAGTGTTTTTATGTTATACCAATTATATAAATGTCCATTCCATTTTTTTAATTTTTCTATTGTTTGTAATACTTTTTCTATTTTATTTATTGCAACTTCTAAGCTTATAAAATTCATGTCATATGCTGATATTATTGATAATATTTCTAATCCAATATTTGTTGAAGAAGTTCTATTTACAAATTTTTCTTTTCTTCCTAATTGAAAATTGTCTGGCACTAAATAATTATTTTCTTCTGTTATTGTGTCTTCAAAATATTTCCAGGTTTCTAATGCTACTTTTTCTAAATATTCTTTTTCTGGTTTTGGTATTTTTTTTATGATTTTGTTTTCTATACTAATTTTCCATGCTATATATGGTGCTAAAATCCATAATGTTCCTAATACCATCCCTACTGGATTTAGTGTTCCAAACATTATTATTCCTACTATTATATTGAAGGCCATTTTCTTACAATGATTTTCAAGAGTATTTTCTAAACTTTTATCTACACTCTCTGACGTCTTCCATTCTAATAGTTTTCTTTTTATTTTTAACCTATATAGACTTTTGAATATTGCAGATAAGCTATTATAGCTGTTGCTTGGCATAAAGCTTAATTCTATACTATTTCTTAATATACTTCCTGGAATTCCTGAATAATTTTTGCTAAATACTTTATCTGCATATATTTTTTCTTCTGTCATACTCTTTTTAAATACTATTTTGTTTATTACTTCTAATATGCTTTCTAAAAATATTGCTATTACCGCTATGCTAAAAGTCACTAAATTAAATTTAAATATTGATAGTATTAATAGGGCTAAATTAAGTGGTATAAATGTACTTCTTATTAGGTTATCAAAAATTTTAAATCTATTAATTCCATTTAGTTTTTTATTTTCTGACCAAGTAGCAATTTGCCAATCTCCTCTAATCCATCTATTTTCTCTTTCTAAATTTGATAAATATCTTTTAGGGTATGAATCTAACAAAACGACATCTGTTAATAGTCCACATTTTAAATAGTTTCCTTCTATAAGATCATGACTTAATATTCTGTTTTCTGGAAACTTGTTTTTTATTATTTTTTGATATACTTCTAAGTCGTATATTCCTTTTCCTGTATATATTCCTTCTTTAAAACAGTCTTGATATATATCTGATATATTGTTTGTATAAAAATCTATTCCTGGAGTACTTGAGAATATTTTAGTATATATCGTCTTTTTAGAGTCTTCTAAACTTATTCCTATTCGTGGTTGCATGATTCCATATCCTTGTGTTACTATTTCGTCTTCTATTATTGGTTTATTTAGAATGTGTGACATGGCTCCTACTAGCTTTTGTGCTGAGTCTATAATTAAATTTGTATCTGAATCTAAGGTTATTACATATTTTATTTTTTCTTCGAAATTTTCTAAAGTGTTTGCTATAAATGTTCCTTTATTTTCTTTTAGTAGAATATTATTAAATTCGATTAGTAATCCCCTTTTTCTTTCCCAGCCCATATAACAAGTCTCTTGTGGATTCCATACCCTTTTTCTATATACAAAATTAAATTTGCTTGTTTTATTATATTTTTCATTTAATCTTTTTACTTCTTCTTTTCCACTTTTTATTATTTCTTGGTCTTCTTTTTCCACTTCTCTTTCAGATGTTGTGCAATCTCCTAGCAGTGTAAAATATATATTTTCATCTTCATTTGCTAAATAATATACTTCTATTTTTTTCATCATTTCTTTGACTTTTTCTTCATTATCTAATATGCATGGAATTACGACCATTGTTTTGCTTTCATCTGCTATTCCATTTTCGTAATTTATTTTCGGTAATTTGCTTTGTTTTATAATATGTCTTAATATATTATTTAAGCTGTTTTTCCATATCTCATATATTGGAACATACATAATTATTGCTAAAATTAATTTTAATAAATCTGTTAGGTGTATTTGTGTTGTTATGATTAAATCTATAATTAGTGGAATTATAAACATTTGTATTAGATATAATCGTGATATTGTTTTTTTATTAACTTTTTTTACTTCTTTTTCTAATATTCTTTCTCTTAGTTCATATTTTCCTTCATCTATTAAATAGTAACCTACATGTGATTTTTTGTTTTCTTTTTCTTCTTTATATCTTGAAGATAATTTTATTATTTCTTCTGATATATATATTTCAGATATTTTTGTTTTTTCTGATAATTTTTGTATTTCTTGCCTATACATTTCTTTTGTTTCTTCTGTTTGCTTTTTGAATATTCCGCTTGGATCACTGTTTAATAATTCTTCTACTTTGCTTGTTTGATTAAATACTTCTTTTAAATTTATTCTATTTATTTTCTTTATTGATGTAATACATAATCCCATTTTTATTTTTAGTGTTGCTACATATAAGTGTTCTGTTTTTACTATTTCATCTATATCTAATCCTATCTTTTTTACTTGCCTTTCTAATACTTCTAGATAAGGTGCTCCTTTGGTTCCTATTCTTCTTAATTTATATGTCATGTATTCTATAAAGGTTTGGTTTATATCATTATTGGCTACTTTACTTTTAACATTTTTTACAAAGGTTCTATCTTTATATGATTTTATTTCTATTAATCTTTCATAGATATTTTCTACTTTATATTTTTGAATTTGGGAATAATATATTTTTTTGCAGATTTCTGAAATTTCTTGTATTAATGCTATCTGCATGAACTCGCCTATTTTCCATATTTCTTTCATGGTTAATATTTTTCTAGTTTGATAACTTTGTATTGCTTTTATTATTTTTGTTTCTGAGATATTTTCTTCACTAAATGCTACAATTTCACTTGCTAACACGTATGCTCTACTAAAACCTTTATATTTTCCGCTCGCTATTCCTGGTAATTGCGTGTATTCTTTTTTGGTTAATGATTTTTCTATGTTTTTAACTGTTTCTTCTATGATATAAAAATTATCTAAAATCCATTCTCCTGCTGAATGTATCTTTATTCCTAATTTTAAGTGCTCATTTAATAGTTCATATGTTTTTACAATATTTTCATAATTTTCTTTTAATTTTTGAATTGGATATGTGATACTTTCTGATTTTTCTTTTATTACATGTTCTTCTGCTCGTTGTTTTAAATATTTTTCTAGTTGTATTTCTTCTAAGGAAGTACCTTTAATGTTCAGATACTTGTAGTTATTCATTAAAATATCTCCTCTTTATGAATTGTTTTCTTTTAGTTGATATTTTTTCCAGTTTTCTAATATATATTCATTTAAATTGCTTTATTTAGCTTAAAAAATGATGTCCTAGAATATATTTTTTTCTTTTGGTATATTAATATCATAATCACTAATACTTATTTTGATAAATTGCGCTAGCGACCAAACGTAATGAACGAAGTGAGTGGAGTGCGAATTTGAGCAATCTACAATATAAAAACGGAGTTTTTTATTCTGGAGATTGCGAAGAGCAAAATTTATTAAAATAAGTATTAGTGATTATGATTGTAGTGTCAAAAAAAGATGCCCTATTTCTAGGACATCAATTTTTATTATTTATTTAATAATTTTATTTTTTCTTTTTTATAATGAGGTTTTCTGTTTATTATTACAATTCCTGCTGCTAAGATTATTCCTGTTATTGCTATTATAATATAACTATTTTTCTCATTATATTCTCTTACTGAAATACCTGTAGGTTCTGTTAATGTTACATAGCTTGGTGAATCTGTATCTCTTTCTCCGTTTAGATGTAGTACATTTGATCCTACTGTTACTTCTTTTCCTCCATGATAATCTGTAACTACGTTTCCGTCTTTATATCCTGTTGCTGCTACGAATTCTCCTCTAGCTACTTGTGCATTTCCTGGAACTGATAATTCGTCTCTTCTTCCTACTGTATTTGAATATTTTACTATTTCAGCTATATTGTTATATAAATCATTATTAGAATTTTCTTCTGTTAATTGTTTTGTTAGAACAACTCTTATTTTTCCGCTTGATTTCTTTCCTTCTCCTTCAGCTGCTGCACTTGGTACTAATTTTGTTATTGCTGATGGGTTTTCTTCTTCTGGTCTTGATAATAAAACATTTCTCTTTCCGTCAGAAATATAAGCTTTTTCTTTTGAGTCTAATAATAATTTTTCTCCGTTTTTTTCTGTATATACTTCATTTGCTAGTATTTTATTTTCTTTTAGATATTCTATTGTTGCTTCATCCCAGCTACTATTTTCTATTAATGTATTGCTGTCTTTATCTGATGATGCATCATTATCAATGTAATCAATAATTTGTTCTACTTTTGTTGTTACTATTTTGTCTCCGTCATTGTTTTGATTATTATAGTAGTTTAGTCCTACATAATCACCATATGTAATTAATTCTCCTGATACGTATGGTACAGATTTTTCTAATTCTAATACTTTATCTAAAATTTCTTTTGATGTTTCATAAGATGCAATTTTTCCTGTCCAATCAACTTCTGAATTATTTGTTACTTTGATTTGATATTCAATTTTTAATGTTGTTCCTGTTTTGTAATCGCTTTCCATTGGTATATATTCAAAGCCTTGAACATTTCCTGCTGTATCTAAGTGAACTAATTTATCTACATATTGATTGTCTTTATTTTCTTTGTCTATGGTTCCATCTTCTTTATATGATACGCTTAGTAATAATTCTTTTCCATCTTCTTTATATAGTGATATTTTTGAAATTTTCTTTTCTAAATCAATTGCTGTCTTAGATCTTCTTTCTAATCCAAAGTCTATATTCTTAACTGTATATGTGTATTCTTTTAGTCCATCTACTATTTTTACTGTTCCGTAGTCTATATAATCTTGGTGTTCTATTTCAATATTTAGTTTTGCTGTATTTGCTACCATTTGAGTATTTTCAATTAATTTAGTATGGTTTACTGACTGATCAGCACTTTCTAATATAGTACCAATTTGATTATCAATATCTTTTGAATATGCTATAACTTTCATTCTTTGTAATTCATAGTCTCTTGCGTCTGATATTCTTGCATCATTTAATTTTGATGTTTTTAAATCTTGCCATTCGTTATCTAATGTGCTTGTTCCATCTTCATTTAGCATATTTACTTGGTAAGCTGTATTTTTGTAGTCTTGACCATTGTAGTAAATGTTTGCTTCTTTATTACCATATTTAAATCTTACTACGTAGTTTCCTGCTACCATACCTTTTAAGTCATAATATCCGTTTGCATCTGTTGATACATTCTTTAATCTATATTGTTTCTTCTCTTCTGCTGTTAAATCTGGGAAATCGTCTTCTGTCCATATTTTTTCATATTCTATTCCGTCTATTTGGATTTTTTCTACTATTTGTACATCAATGTCTTTTGCTCTTAGTTCTCCGTCTTCCATTAGACCGTTTCCAACTTTTTGGTTGTATAATAAATCAACTGCTTCTTTATCTTCCCAAACATTTCCGTTTATTTCTCTGTTATATCCATATAATTTGATATCTGTTGCTGGTGCTGATTCTGTATCATCTTCATACCATTCTTTTACATTTCTCTTTAAGTCAATATTATCTGGTGCTGAGTCTCTGTCTATAATACCTGCAACTTTTCCATTTTTATAGAATGTTGAATAGTTTGCAATTTCTGCTACGTTATTCTTTTCTCCTAATAAGTTTGGTCTGTCTGAGGTTCCTTTATATCCATTTTGGTCAACTTCAAATGTTATGAACATTTCTAGTTGATCTCCAGCAGATAGTTTTGTGTCTTCAAATGCTGTTATTGTTAATTTTTTGTAGTCATTATTTACTTTTCTATTTGTATCATTGCATTTAAATTTGTTCATTCCATCTGACCAATATGTATATTTAGCTACTTCGTCTGCTTTTACTATTCTATAGTATGGTTGTTCTGCAACTACTTTATTTACTCTTTCTTGGTCATTGTTTAATACATTTGCTTTGATATCTTCATTTACTAATGTAAATGTTCTATCATAATAATCATTTAATTGATTTATTGTTGCTAATAAATCGTTTTCTGCTGAACTTTCATTATTAACTGCAATTCTATATGTTAAGTATACTTTTAAGTCTGTGTCTGCTTTTATTTTTCTTACTGCTTCTGCGCTTGTATTATATACTGTTGAACGATATTCATAGTCAGAGCTATGTAAGTCTATAGTGTATCTTCCTATTTTACATGCTTCGATTTGAATTTCTAATGCTTCTTTGTTTGCTTCTTCTTCAACATCTACATATTTATTATATTTTTTTGTAATTTCTTTTTCATTTACTAATATTTCAGCTTTGTATAAGTCTTTAAATACTGATAAATCTGTTTTTTCTCTTTCTTTTACTGCTAAGTTAATATGTAGCATATAATCATATATTGTTTGGTATGTTGTTGTTCTTCCTGTTTCATCTTCTATAACGCTTAATTCTACAACGTCATCTGCTTCACTTACAGAAATTCTATTATTTACTGGATAGTAAACTCCTGTATTTCCTGTAGTTGCTGTCATTTTATATTGATCGATTATATGTTCATTTTTGTCTAATACTGTTAATGTTGATAATCTTCTTGTATTTGTATTATTTGGTAATGAAAATTCTTTTGAAGTATATTCTAATGTTAATGTATCTTTTCCATTTGTAGAATATCCTGTTGTGTCACCGTTTTTCTCCATTGCATTTCCACCATATACTTCAGTGAATTTCTTATTATATGTATCTCTAACTCTAGAGTTTTCTGATGCTATAGAGTCATTTTCATATTTTACTTTTTCTCTTTTTGATGCTGATATATATTTATATGGATCTCCTCCTGCTGTTGGTAATGGGCTTGAAGCTTCATAATGTTGTCCATCGTATTTAAATTCAACATCATAAGAAACTGTATATCCATTTTGTTTTAGATATATAACATCACCTGTTCCTGGAACATTTATATTTGGAATTTCATAGTGTCCATTTTCATCAGTATATATTGGATATGATAATCTCTTTTTATTTGATTCATCATATATGTTTTGTAATCTTCTGCTTACTACATTTCCTGATCTGTCTCTTAATACTTTATAAATATATACTTCTGCATTTTTATATGCTGTATCTCCGTCTTCTCTTGTTCCTTCTTTAAATCCTGGATTCTTTTTGTCAGCTTTTTTATCAATCCATACATCACCTTCCATAGGTATTGTTAATCTGATTAATTCTCCACCTTCTATTCCAAATGAATAGCTTTCTTTTTCATACCATCTTGCACCAACATATACTTGTGCTAATGGTTGTGATGTTTTTGGATCTAAGTCTGTTAATTCTAACCAATAATTCCATTTTACAATGTGATTATGATAATATCCATGAGAGCATTTTTTTGCTCCTCCTGAACATGTTTTGTTATCGTTTCTGTCATATTGTGCACTTGTATGTGTACCTCCACATGAACAAGTTTTAGCTCCTTCGTTACACCAGATTGCTTCTGATTTAGGTTCCCAAGTTGCATCAAAATATTTACCATCTAAACGTGTATATTCTCCTCCTGCATTCATGTATTTAAAACTAAATTCTAAGTCTGCTATAAATCTTGCATCTTCTTCATAATCTAATACAACATAGAATTCTTCTCCGTTATGTGGGAATGTTGCTTTATCATCTGATGTTCTATCATTATATTTAAAGAACCATTTTGAACTATCTACTTTTCCTAAGTTTGTATATAATACTGCATCTGTTATGCTTGAAAAATCTACTGTTCCTCTTTCTGTTGTTACTGATTCTTCATAATAATTTAATTTGAATGGACCTATTAAATATCTTTCATTATCTCTATCATATTGTACTTTTGCATTTTCATCTTCGTGTGACACTTTAAAGTCTATTACTGGTGCTGTAACTGTTGCTGTTTTTCCATTTACTGTTACTGTTTTTTGTTCTGTTACTATTTTTCCATTTTCTCTTTTTGCTACTTTATTTATGTATTCTGCAAATGCTTTTGCTTCTTGTGAGAACGGTGTTGATTCTATATCACCTGCGTTTCCTCCAGCATCTGTTTTCCACCATGCGTATTGTACATATGTATATGGGAAGAATTCACCACTATTTGATACTTCTACATAAAAATATTTTCCTGAATCTTCATCTAATGTTACAAATCTAGTTGGTTCTGCTGAGTCTTCATTTATATCAACTCCATATAATACAACTCCATTTATATTGTAAAAATATGCGTCTGATATATCTCCTGTGTACTCTTCGTTTGTTACATTATAAAATTCGCTTCCTTGACTAGGAACATTTTCTGAAATTTCAGCTAATATATATGCTTCTTCAGGTGTTGCAATCTTTTTATCTGATTCTACGTAATATCCATATGTACGACTTGTTGTTGCTGAATATGGATTTTGGAAATTATCTGATGTTACATCTCCTGATGCCATTTTTGTTTCTTCAAATAATTTCTTTCCTATGTCATTCATTGTAAGATATGGCTCACTTTGGCTTCTATCTCCTGCTCTTACTATTGTTCTAGTATATCCATTTAATGGAATACCATGACCAGAACATAATATATCTTTTTCGTTAATCAAGTCATTATATGTTATATATGGAAATTCTGATGGTAGTCCGTCACCTTCTGATAACATTTCATTTGTAGATCTAGCTATTATTCTATATCCTGAATATATTAAAACTGTAAGTAATAGTACTAATAATATTGTTATTGATAGTTTCTTTTTGTTATTCATTTAGACTAAACCTCCTTTCCAATTTTGGCTTGAATCTTATATATTATTTTACTTTTATGTACTGCTATTGCTATTGTAATTGTTGCTAATAATATTGTTAATGCTATTGAGAAATATATTAGTGTATTTCCTGTTTGAACACCTATTATTAAATCTGCTGATGACATATCATCTTCTTTTTGTTTTTTATTTCCTGCTGTTGAATCTTTATCTGCTATTCCTGCTTTGTTATAATCTTCAGCAATTTCAGCTTGGTTATTTATTATACCTGTATTTGTTTCTGTCATTGTCTTTGTTAAGACTAATTTTATTGTTTCTGATTTTCCAGCTGATATTGGTTTGTTTTCTAATATTTCTGTATAAAGATTTCCATCGTTTCCTTTATACCATGAACTATTTAGCTCTGTACTAAATTCTAGTTCTTTTGGTAGATAGTCTACTATTTTCTTAGCGTATCCATCTATCTCACCTTCATTTTTTACTGTTATAGCATATTCTACTATTACATTTGAGCTATTTAAGTTTTTACCGTTTATATCTACTTTAGCTAAATTTGAATTATCAAACTCATATGTTTTTGTTCCACTATTATTTTGAACTGTAACTTTTGTTATTGTTTTTGTTAATGATAAATCAAATATTTCTGCTTCGATTAATCCCATATCGATGTTTGACTTACTTCCGTTTGCTATTGTTATAGCATCTGATATAGCTACTACTTTATTTCCTTCTGGTACTGCAATAACATCTGAATTTACGTCTTCTCTAACACCTTGTTTTTTGTACTCTGTTAGTCCATATTTGCTGTTATCATATTCAAATACTACATTATATTTTCCATTTTGTAAGTTTTTGAATATGTATTCTCCGTCTGCTGAAGTTACTGTTTTATCTAGTTGTTTTCCTGTTTCTGCATCTATAAGTTTTACTTCTATTCCTGGTACTTTTCTTTCTTGATTATCTCTTTGTCCATCTTTATCTTTTTCTAACCATACTAATCCTTTTATCTCATATGTTGTTTTTATACTATCTTTATTAGTATTTTGTGTATTTTCTGGTTTAGTTATAGTTGGCTTTTCTTCATTATTTGCTATTTGTGCTGTTCTTTCTATGATGTTTGAAACTTCATTTGATTGTACTTTTGATACTTCATTTGCTTCAATATTTGCTTTATTTATTATTGTTTTTTGTTTTGTTTGTATATCATTTACTCTTGCTGTAATTTTTGCTTCTAAATTTCCATTTGGTAAGATATTTGTATAGATTGTTGCATCTTCATTTTTAGCAACTACTTTTGATACATCTACACCATCTACTTTGTATTCTAATTTTTTGATAGTTACTTCTTCTGGTAACTCATCTTTAAATGAAACATCTTGCGCTCTTACAGCTCCTGTATTTTTAACATTGAATGTATATTCTATTTCGTCTCCCACTTTGATATATTGATTTGTTTTATTTGAACTTTGTGTTATTTCTAAGTTTGGTCTTCCAACTTCTATATCAACTTGTCCTGCTTGATATTTTTCGTTATTTACTTCAATGTTAGATATTGTAGATATTGTATCTTTATATACTCCATCTTTCATTTCAGCTGTAACAAATTTTCCTACTAATAATATTGTTCTACCTGATTTTAATTCGTCTATTGTCCATGTTATTTCTCTTGTTTCTTGATTATATGTAGTTGTTTTTATTTTCTTTGCTGTAATTCCATCTTCTTCATATCCGTTAATATATGTTTCGCTATAGTTTAATCCTTGTGGTAAAACTTTAGTTACTTTTATATTTTTCATTGTTTCATTGCTATTATTTTTTATTTTAATTTTTGATTCAATAGTTTCATTTACTCTAGCTATAGACTCTTCTGTTTCTACTGTTTCTTCTGCTACTAGATTTGATTTTGTTACTGCTACTAAATCATTACTTGATATTATTTCTTTTGCTAAATCTTCTGCTGTTATGCTTGATTTGCATATTAATTTTACTTCTGGTAAATTTTCAATAGATTTTGTTTCATATTTTTCTTCACCATTTTCATCTGTATATGCTTCTTTTATACTGTAAGTTCCATCTTCATTTTTTGTAAATCCTGCTGTATTTGCATAGTATTCTTCTATGCTTGGAAGTTTATTTGCTTGAACGTAGAATTCTACATTTTTTGTTTCTCCTGGTTTTATCTCATCTATTTTTGTTATTACTTCTTTGTCTGCTTTTAATTTCCATCCTTTTGCTTCTTCTACACTTCCAGCATTTCTGTGCACTGCTAATGTTGCCCATTGTGGTATTTGTGTTTTTACTACAACGTTTTCTGCCACTTCTGTTCCTGTATTTTCTACTTTTACTATGTATTTTATTTTTTCATATTCTTTTATTGTTTTTTCTTTAATATTTGTTGTTGTCTCTACTGATAATTGTGTACCAACTCCTGTTGTTAACCCTATAGCATCTGCAGTAGAAATTTCTTGTTTTTCTATTAAATCATTTTCATTATTGTATATAGTTTCAAATGAACTATATAAATTAGTATTATGTTCTAGATTTGCTGGAATTTCATATTGATATGTATATTGTAATACTTCTCCAGGATTCATTTTATATTCATTAGGTACGATTAAATATGATTTTGCATCTATGCTATTTACGTCTGTTGTCCATTCATTTTTATCATCTTCTAAATCTGCAGTTGCTTCTTCGTTTTCAGAATAGTAAATGTTTGCATCTACTTTGTTATTTGCATTTTGACTAATAGTTCCAAATAAATTTGTATCAATATTTGTTCCTAAATCTTTTCCTGTTTCAAAATCCTTATTTCCTTTAAAAGGTATTCTTCCTAAAATTTTTATATCATTACATGTGTTTTCATTATTATTCATTACAATGATATCCATTGTTGCTATTTTTTCTTCATCAAATATTTCTATTTTATCTGTTACTATTCCTTGTTCAACTGATGTAACTGTTTTTCCTGTTTCTTCATAATTAGATGTTTTATTTACACTTACCATTCCCACTGGTGCTTTTATTTCTACTTGCGTTACAGCTGTTCCTAGTCCATTTTCTGCTACATTTTTATATGATGTAGCATTTTCGTTTTTATATTCTAATACTATGTTTTCCATTTTTGATGGAGCATATAAATCTAATGTTATGTTTGTATTTATTATTATATTTGTACCTTTGGTAATGTTGTTTGTGTTATATTTTGTTTGATTTCCATCTACTTTTATATTTAACACTATTCTTCCATTAGCATCTTTGCTAATATTAGATTCTTTTATATTAAATATTTCTTCAGAATTTGCTATAGCTATATTTTTTATTTCTACTTCTTTAACATACTCTGGGAATGTTAGATTAAATTCTGGATTTTTGTATAAGTCATTTTCTTCATTGTTATTATTAAATTTAATGTTTAATTCTACATCTTTGTTTTCAGTAATTGTACTTAATGTTTTTCTTGATATTGTTAATTCACTATTTGTTTGTGGTTTTTCGAATTTAATTGATGTTTCTGCATTTCCAATACTATTTTCTACGCCTTGGCTTAATATATAGCTTCCTGCGAAATTTATATTTAAATTTGAGAATGTTTTAATTTGTTCATAAGAATATTGTGTATCAATAATTTCTTTATTGATATTTATTACTAATATTCCTTCTTTGATAGGTTTTGTTGTTTTTATTTTTACTTTTCCTGTATCTATTTGAGCACTGTAATTATCTTTTGATATTATTGCTAATGCTTCATTTTGCTCGTTATATATTTCTATTCTTCCATCTACACCTAGTATATTTTCAAAGTTTTCTTTTGATACTTTAACTTGTTTTGTTTTAGATGTATTTACTTCAAATAAATTTTCTTCATTTTCGAATGTTTCTTCTAAGTCTTCTATTATAAGATTTTCTATCATATCAACTGATGATATATCTACTTTTAATATTGTTTCATATTCTGTTTTATATGTATTTTCTTCTGATAGTGAGTTTGCTAGTGCGTTTCCCAAGTTTAGTGTTTCTTGTGATGTTCCTTCTATTGAAATTATATTTCCTACACTTTCAGTTAACTCATATTCTGCGTTTAATTCATATTCTGATTTTTCATCAGTTCCAAACATGAAAATAGAACCATTTATTTTACTATTTATTTTAAATGGTTTTTCAATTTCTTTATCTCCAGTTAAGATATATGTAATTAATAATTCATTTGATTTAATTGTTTCTTCACTTTTTTCTAATTTTACTTTGATTTTTCCATTTTCATCTAATGACCAATCATTTTCACTTAAAGTTTCACCACTTTTGTTTGCTATTATTATTTTATCCATTTTATATCCGTCTATTTTTATTGCTTCTATCTCTAATTCTTCTTTGTTTGTAAAGTTATTTTTTTCTGGTATCCATGACTTTACTTGTGTTTGAAGAATTATACCTTTATCAAAAGGAATATATTTTGTTAATTCTGATGTAATATTAAATTCTGTATTTGTATTCCATACTAATTTTAATATTATGTTTTCAGATATGTTTGTTTCTTTTCCTGAATTATCAACATATATACCAATTAATTTTGCATTGATTTTTTTGTTTAGGTTATCTATTTTTTCACTTTCTTTGTATTTAATAGGTAATGCTATTTTTATTTTTCCATCTGCAGTTATGTTTGAAAGTGATATTATATTTTCTTCAACTTTGTATTCTGGGTTTTCTGTTTGGGCTATTTCAAAAGATAATCCATTTTCTGATTCAATTAGGATTTTAGCATTTTTTAAGTATCCTTCTTTTTTTACTTCTACTTCGAATTGAAGCTCTAGATTCTCTTCATCAACAGTTCCTTCAAATTCGTAACCTTGATTTTCTTCTGATTTTACAAATTTCACATCATAATTTACATTTTTTGATGTATTTTCAGAATTTTGTTTTCCTATTTCTTTTGTTTCTGCGTAACTAATATTTGAAAATATAGTAAATACATTAGCAAATGCAAAACAAAAGATTAGGCATGTTGCTATTATTTTCTTATAGTTCCCCTCTTTTTTAAACATATTAAACATCCTCCTATGTTTTCTTACACTCAGTGCTGATTTGCACTCTTACATAAATATTATACTACGGAACTAAGGTTTTTTTCAATACTTTGTTACTAAAATATTACATTTTTTTTACTTTTTTATTACTTATTATAATGATTTTGCATTTTTTAATGCTTTCTTATCGATTTTTAGATTATTTTAAAGCTCAAAAAAAGACATTATTTAAAATAATGTCTTTTACTTATTTACTATTTAGATATGTAGTCTGATATATTTTTATATTCTTCTATTGTTAACTTTTCTCCTCTAATTTTCAAGTCTATTCCTAGCTCTTTTAGAGCATTTTCCGCATCTTCTCTAGTTTCAAATATTCTTCCATTAGTTAGTGCATTTACTAGTGTTTTTCTTTTTTGCATAAATGCTACTTTTATTATTTTAAAAAACATTTTTTCATCTTTAGGTTCTATTCTTGGCTTTTTTAAAATATCAAATTTTATTACGCTTGATGTAACTTCAGGTTTTGGAATAAACGAATCTTTTGGTACTTCTAATACTATTTTAGGTTCAGTGTAATACCAAACTGTATAAGTTATGCTTCCTGTTTCTTTTTCTCCTGGCATACTTGCTAATCTTTGAGCTACTTCTTTTTGAATCATTACAGTAATGCTTTCAATGTCTAATCTTTCTTCTAAAAGTTTCATAATTATTGGGGTAGTTATATAATATGGCAGATTAGCTACTACTTTTACTGACTTTATTATGTTGTTTTTGTTATCTTTTATTAGCTTGTTTAAATCAATTTTTAGAACATCTTCATTAATAATTTCTATGTTTTCATATAGCTTAAATCTTTCTTTTATTATATTAACCATTTTCGGATCAAGTTCTACGCATATAACCTTTCCAGCTTTTTCTATCAACTGGCTTGTCAGTGTTCCTAAACCTGGTCCAATTTCAATTACTAAATCTTCTTTTGTTATACTTGAAGAATTAATAATCTCTTCTACTACATTTTCATCTATTAAAAAGTTTTGTCCTAAGCTTTTATTTGCTGATATATTATTTTGTTTCATTATAAATTTGGTTTCTTCGTATAAATTCATTTCTCTCACCTTTTTAGATTATATCATATTGATTTTTATTTTTCTATAATATAAAATATTTGTGTATATTTCTTTATTGAAAGGACTGATTTACATAGGAAAAAATCAAATTAATAAAAGATTAGGTATAGGTACTAGTTTCAAGTCAAAGCAAAAGTTTGCTAGCCGTTCATTATTATTGTTGGCTCTTTTTACCTTATGCTTTATCGGATTGCTTGGCAGAATTGGATATATTCAATTTGTTAAAGGAAACGAATATAAGACAGCTGCTTACAAAAACCAAGTTACTAGTCAAACTATAGCGAGTAAAAGAGGTACAATTTATGATTCTACAAATAAGATATTAGCTATTAGTTCAGCTGTTGATACTGTATCTATTAATAATAATGAAGTTTGTTATTTAGATGGTTCTTCTGTTTCTAAGGAAACTTTAGCTTCGGGGTTTGCTGAAATTTTTTCTCTTGATTATGAAGAAACTTTAGCCAAATTGAATTCTAATCAATCTCTTATTACTATTGCTAAAAGAGTTGATAAAGCTTCTGTAGATAAATTAAAAACTTGGATGGAAGAAAATAAAATTACTACTGGAATCAATATAGATGGTGATTCTAAAAGGACTTATCCATATGAAGCTTTGGCTTCAAATGTTATTGGTTTCTACGGTAATGATAAAGGTTTGGAGGGTATTGAAGCTGCTTGGGAAAATGAACTTAGTGGAACTCCTGGTAGAATTATCACTTCTGCTAATGTTAATAGGGAAGCTATTTCTGACGAAAATGAACAATATATTCCAGCCCAAAATGGAAGTGATATATATTTAACTCTTGATGTTACTATTCAATCTGTTGCTGAGAAATATTTAAATCAAGCTATTTTAGAAAATAAAGCTTCTGGTGGTTGTGTTGTAGTTATGAGACCTTCTACTGGAGATATTTTAGCTGAAGCTAGTTATCCAACTTATAATTTAAATACTCCTTTTAGTCCAAATACTCCTGAATTGGAAGCTATTTGGGATACTTTAACTCAAGAACAAAAATCTGCAGAACTTAATAATATGTGGAGAAACAAACCTATTTCTGATGGTTATGAACCTGGTTCTGTTTTTAAACTTATTACTTCTGCAATCGGCTTAGAAGAAAATTTGGTTGAAACTGATACTCCTACTGATTTTTATTGTAATAAAGTTTATAAAGTTGCTAATTATGATATTAATTGTTGGGCTGATAATGCTCATGGTGCTTTATCTTTAAGAAAAGCTGTTGAAAAATCTTGTAACCCTTCTTTTATACAATTAGGTCAACGTATTGGTAAAGATAGATTTTATAAATATCTACAAGCTTTTGGATTACTTGAGAAAACTGGTGTTAGAATGTCTGGTGAAGCAAATAGTATTTTCTTTAGCAAAGATAATTGTAATGAAGTAGAACTTGCTACAATGTCTTTTGGTCAACGTTTTAAAGTTACTCCTATTCAGCTAGTTAGTGCTATTTCTGCTTGCGTTAATGGTGGAAATTTGATGCAACCTAGAATTGTTAGTAAAGTTGTAAATACAGATACTGGTGTTGAAACAGAGCTTCCTCCTGTAAAAGTGAGACAAGTTATTTCTGAATCAACTTCTTCTAAGATAAAAAGCATGATGGAATCAGCTGTTACTACTGGTACTGGTAAGTATGCAGCTGTTAATGGATATTCTGTTGGAGGAAAAAGTGGTACTTCTGAACCTGATCCTAATAAACCAGAAGAAGGTTATGTAGCTTCATTTTTAGCTATTTCTCCTATTGAAAACCCTGAAGTAGTAGTTTTAGTTGCATTATTTAATCCAAATCCAGATGGTTCTGGAAGTCATCAAGGTGGTGCTATTGCTGCTCCTGTTGCTTCTCAGATTTTATCTGATATATTACCTCATTTAGGTATTGCTTCAGCTGCTACTGACGAGCAAAAAGATTCTTTGATTACATTATCTGATGTTACTTCAAAGTCTCTTACTGATGCTAGAACTATTTTAGAGGCTTCTGGTTTTAATATTGTTTTAAAAGCTTCTTCTGATGCTTCTACTACTGTAGTTTCACAACATCCAAAATCAGGTACATCACTTCAAACTGGCTCTATAGTTTGCTTATATACAGAAGGCGCAGAAAAAACTATGAAACAAGTTCCTGACTTAAAAGGAAAATCTGCTGATCAGGCTCGTAACTCTTTACAAGCACTTAACTTAAATATATCTGTTCAAGGTTCAGGTGTTGTAGTTTCTCAAGATATTGTGGCTGGAACTGAAGTTGAAGAAGGAACTGTTATAACTTTAACTTTAAAGGATGAAATGGTTGGCGGTGCTCAATAATATAAATAAAAATAAATCTCAAAATTCGATTTGAGATTTATTTTTTTGTTCATTTTCATTTCGAAATCTTCTATTTATTAAAGTAACTGTTAAAAGTTCTTATCTTTTTCTAAAATGCAAAACAGCCACTTGAGAAACCTCTCAAGTAGCCGCCTTGTCGGAGTTAATACATTACATTAGATTATTTATTACTTTTAGCCTAAAATTCCATTGATGTAATCTTCTGAAATGATAAAGCATTTGAACTTGCTTTCTGCTGGATCATATTCTCTTTGCTTTTCCTCGTAAATCCATTTGCCATCATATTTAGGATAATCTACTCTTCCTATTGAGTTTAACATGATAGCCCTTGAGCCGTCTGCATATACAAGTCGCCATACATCAGTTGCTGCATATTTCGTTTCTGAGTCTGTTCTTTCAAAATCCCGCCGTATAAACTTAACTTCTTTTAGCGGTTTCTCGAATTTGATATTCCACTCATAATTAGCTCTTGTGGTATCTTCGAAATATACAGGATATTCTTTGTATTCCAGCTTGGACCAGTCGCAGATTATTGTCATAGCCACGATATGCCCATCTTCATCTTTTCCAAAATATCCATGAAAGCTCTCGTGGATATATGGATATGCCCCTTCTTTCCATTCTTCGATACTTACAAATGGTCCAAAACATCTATCTAGGCTTGCATGCAATTCTCTGATACTGATTCCTTTTCCATCGTCTTCTTTTTCTAAAAGACACCTCCAAAACATTGGAAAGATTTCATTTACCTCTAAATGACTACCGTACTCAACAATATAGTTCTGTCCGTTGATATTTGCCATTTTTGAAGTTCCAAGATATTCGAAGCCTTTTATGAACCTAGCTTCTGAATCCCAACTACATTTACTTACTGTTAGAAATGGTGCAAACGGTCTTGGTTTGTAAATTTCATTAGGAAACCTTCTGGTCATCTCTGCTACTTGAAAAGCCAGCCAATACACGCCGTCGTGTCTTTTACTTACAATTTTGGCAAGTATTGTTGGTCTGTTGGTAGGGTCATACTGGTAATCGACCACATCTTCTAATGAATGAAACAAATATGGATCTTTGTTTTCTTCCTCGTCTTCATTCACCAGATAGATGTCAGATGTCCGCCCTTTTTCCACAACTAAAACTAAAAGATTGATATACTCCCGTTTTAGTGCTTCTTTGACGCTTCCCAGTTCTGTTTCCTTAATTCTTGCAAGTTCATTCCTCATATAGCCTTCCTCCTTTTTGCTGTTTTTTTATTCTGTTTGCATTTTACATTTACAGAATATGTGTAATGAACCTTCTTTTATTATATCATGTTTACATAATTTTTTCAATTTTTGTATTTTTCCTATTTAATATTATTTCTTTAATTGTTTCAAATATTATGCTGAATATTATTGTAGAAGTTACTACTAGAATATAATTTATTACGCTATTATTTATCATAATATTTTCTAAACCAATTATTTTTGCTACTCCTCTAATAAAAATTATAAACATTGGATGTATTATATAAATTATTGTTGCTATATTTCTTAATTTTTTATTATTTTCATTATTTATTTGTACAAGAATATTGAATATAAAAAACATTGTTGGTACTAACATAAAATACATACTATCATGTTTTTGTAGTTCAAAGTGTCTTAAAATTAGTCCTTCAAAAATCATAAAATTTATTGATATTATCGCAAAAATTGCACTTTTATTTTGACTTATTTTGTTTTTCATATTACTAAAACTATATCCTAAATTTATGAACATTGGAGCAAAAAATAATCCGTTTCTTGTATAATCTGCAATCATAAATATTGCATCATATATTTTTGAAATTATTGTAATTTGTTTACTAATTCCAAAATAACTGTCTCCAAAAACTCCTATAATATATAAAATTGTTATACTTATTAGACTTAGTGTTTTATTTAAGTGTTTTACTAAAAAATATGTTACCCATATTCCTAAAATTATTGCTGGAAAGTACCATAAGTGATAAAAGGTTCCATTTATGCATATATTTTTTATTATTTCTAATATTGTAAGATTCTGTAATTGCCTAGCATATATGTTTATCGGTAAATATATTAATATACATATTGCATATATTTTTACAATTTTTAAAGTATATTTAATTAATTTTCTTTTATCTTCAATTGCTTTGGGCAATACAAAGTAGCCTGTTATCATAAAGAAAAAAGGTACTCCGATTCTGCATATTACATGTGTGAACACAAAATCTAAAGTTTCATTTATTGATGCAAATGGAAATATGTGTATTGCTATTATTAGGATTGCAGCTATAATTCTAAATTTATCCATACTTATTTTTGAAGCTTTCATTATTTTTCTCCTTTGGTTTTATTTTGGATAAATTATATCTTTTCTCTAATATTTCTACAATACTTTTTATTTTTTGATAAGTTTGACTAATTATTTAATATCTCCTCTAACCATCTGTCACATTCTTTTACTGACTCTATGCTTACACATTCATTAGTTGTATGTGCATTTAAGATTTCCGGTGATATTATTGCAACTTCTAATTCTGGTATTTTATTTTCAAAGAATCCTGCTTCTACCGTGATATGTAATGATTTTATATTAAGTTTTTCATTATTAATTTTATTATGTGTTTTTACCAATTTAGTTAATAAATTAGCTGTGTCTTTTGTTTCAAAACCTGGCTGTGATCCTATAATAGTAAATTTAAATTTATTTGAATTTGCATATTTTTTGATATAATTTAAAACTTTTAGCTCTTCTTCTTTTTTTGAACTTCTCATCCCTATTTTTATAGTTTGTTCTTTTAAATTTATAACTCCTAGATTAATTGAACTTGTAACTTCATTCCTATCGTTTGTATAAAAAATTCCATGTCTAAATTCTAATAGTGATTTGATAAAGTTTTTACTTTCTTTTTTATCTAATATTGTAGTATCTTTTGGTTTTATTTTTTCTAATTCTATTTTTAAATTTGTATATTTTTTTCTTTTCTCTTTTATAAAATTATTTATTTTTTCTTGTATGCTTTCTAGTTTTTCTTTAGACGCAAATATTGCTTCAGCACTTGATGGAATTACATTGAATTTTGTTCCTCCAATAAAATTTTGTAGTTCTATTTCTTCTAAGTCTTTTAATAATTCTGCCAAGAGCTGACTACTGTTTCCTCTATTTTTATTTATATCAAAACCAGAATGACCACCTGATAATCCTTTTAAATTTATCTTATAAAAATCTTTTTCGTTAGCATGTTTAAATATATAGTTACTAGTTAAAATAATATCAAAGAAACTTGCACTTTCTATTATTATTGTATTTTTTTCGAACCCATCTAAATTTATTAACTGTTTTCCTTCAAGAATTGATAAATCTATTTTGTCTGCTCCTATCATTGAAGTTTCTTCTGATACGGTAAATACTGCTTCGACGTTAGCACTTAAATTACTATCTAGTATATTTAAAATTTGAGCTATTCCTATTCCATTATCTGCTCCTAGTGTCGTTCCTTTCGCTTTTAAATAGCCTTTTTCTTCTACTACTTCTATGCTATCTTCTTTAAAATTAAATTCAATGTTATCATCTTTTTCGCATACCATATCCATATGAGCTTGTAAGATAATTGGATTTGAATTATTATTTTTTTTCTTAATAATTACATTATTATATTGATCTTTTCTATAAAATAAATTTCTTTTTTTAGCAAATTCGCATAAGTATTTAGCTATGTTTTCTTCATTTCCGCTTTCTCTTGGAATTTTTGATATTTCATAAAAAAATTCGATTGTTTTGTTCATAGGCTATCTTTCCTCCTCTACTGAAATAGATTGAATTGGTCCCATTATTTTCGAAATTTCTTCATCGTTTCTTGGAATTCTTTCATTACCTTTTTCAGTATCATTTGGAATTATGGTAATATTTTGTAATCTAGTTTTTTCAGCCTCTCTTAGTGAATAAAAATATACTTTTCCACATTCTGAGTCTTCTTCTATTGTTGGTTTATTTATTCCATATGTCATAAATTTATTTTTTAATTCTAATAATAATTGCTCTAATAATCCCTCTTTATCATTTGGTTTAGAAAACTCTATGTTCGTTTGCTTTGTTTTTTCAGATATTTCTTTTGCTTTTAATTCCACTTCCATTACTAAAGTAGGAGCTTCTAATAACGTATCTGTTTGACTATCTCTTAGTTCATAATACCCTAAAATGTGTGCTGGTAGTTCTTTATTTTCGCCTACAAGGTTGCTTTGCTTAATTCTTTCCACACTACTTGCTAATGCGTTTAAGCTTTGCCTATTTCTACAATCTATTACACACATAATTTGAGTTCCTGGATATTCTTTTTCAAAGTCATATGCTCCCCTTATTGCAATTTCATATATTTTTTTACCAATTCCTTTGTGTGGGTTATCTTTTTTAGTTAATATTCCTGTTATTGAAAAATATTTTGCATCTTTTTCTGGGAAATATGGATCTAAGTGTTCGTCTGTATTTTCATCATATTTAATTGTAGAAATTCCAACTAATTCATCATTTTCCTTTTTTCTTGCTATTATTATTGGATAATTTAGACAATTATTTAGTGTTTGATAAAAATCTGGAATATGCATAAAGTCTACATTTCCTAGCCAATTATGATTATAAAAATTAGCTATACGATATACGCTATCCCAATTTCGAGCTAATTTTGAAAATTGTAATACCTCATATACTACGTCATTTTCTGGCTCTTCAGCGTTTACTTGATTACAAATATTTTGTAGATTGCTTAAAATACTTAAAAATTTTTCTTTTTCCATAATATACACCTCTAGTAAATAAAATCTTGCTGCACAATAATACTATATAAAATGAAATTATGATTAATTGTATTTAATTTAGCTACGTAATTTTGAACAAAAACAAAAATGGCCACGTGTGCGACCATTTATTACAAAGCAAATTTCACTTTAATAATATTGACAGCACTCCACAAGTTTTTCTTGTGACAGTCTAATACATGTTTTGCATTAGCCCAACTTAAAAAGCTTCAGATATACTTTTTAAATTTCGGCAATTTTTCCTTTCATAATTTAGCGATAATCTGATTTACTAAATTATTACTCTTAAAAATTGCACCTCTCTCAATATGTTTAGTATAGCATCTTTGACTTTCATTGTCAACATAATGCGTTTTATATTAGATTTTTATAATATTTCCATGCAATTATTCTTCTTACTGCTGTATCTATTTGTTCTTCTGTAATTCTACCTTCTTCTATTGCACTTTTAATATTTTGAATAGCTTTTTGATAATCTGTTACTATAAGTAAGTCGTTTCCTGCTATAACTGCTTTGGCTGCAACGTCTGGGTCATTTGATACTGCTCCCATGTATAAATCGTCTGTTATTATTATTCCTGTAAATTTTAAGTCTTCTCTTAGTAATTTATGAATGTTTTCTGATATTGATGCTGCATTATTTTCGTCTATACTTGTTACAATATTATGACTTACTAATACTGCTTCTGCACCTGCTTCTATTCCAGTTTTAAATGGTATTATGTCATTATTCATAATATCTTCGTATGTTCTACTGTCTATTGATGCTCCATAATGTGTATCTGCATTATTTCCATAACCAGGAAAATGCTTTAATGTGTATGATACACTATTTCCTTTACTTGCTTCGATTACTGTTTTAGCATATTCTGCCGTTAATTCTGCATTTTGTCCTAATGCTCTTTGATACATGAAGTCTCTTGAATTTGTTGATACATCTACCACTGGCGCTAAGTTTAAATTAACTCCTAAATTTGATAAGACATTACTTTTTTCTACTGTATCTTCTTTTATTTGATTAAATCCACCTATTTTGTATAATTCGCTTGGTGATTTAAATTTTTGAGCTACTAAGTTTGGGTTTGAACTTATTCTTACAACAGTTCCACCTTCTTCATCAGCTGCTATTAATAATGGAATTTTTGATGATTCTTGATATGATGCTATTTCATTTTTTACTGTTTGTTCTGATTTGTTTTTAAAATCTTTTGCAAATAGCAAATATCCTCCAAATTGGTAATTTTGTAATTCTGATATTGCATTTTTGTCTGGTAAACGTACTAGTAGCATTTGACCTATTTTTTCATCTAATGTTAGTGTTTTTAATTGTTCTTCTGCTTGTTCATAGAACTCATCAAAGATTTCTGGGTCTTTTGGTTCTTCTATTTCTTCCGTCTCTTGTTGTTGTTCTTCTTTTACTTCATTATTTGTTTTAGAAATTTCTTCTTTTTTTGATTCTTTGTATTTGAAAATTCCTATCGTTCCAATATTTAGTAATATCATTACTACAATTAAACATATTACTACTTTTTTCATATGTATCACCTCTTTAAAACTATATCATAAGACTTTATGTTTATCAATTAATAGTTTGTTTAAATTTTGTATTTTTATACTTTTTTATGAATATCTTGAAATTGTACTACTTTTTTGCTTTATTTTCTAATGCAAATCTTATGCAGTCATTAACAATAGAATTTACTGATTGATTATTTTCATATGATAGTTCTTCTAGCTTGTCTAATAATTCCTCCTCTATTCTACATGTTCTTTGTACATAATTTCCTCTTTTTCTTATTATAAATTCTTTCATATATATTACCTCCTTAGAAGTAATATACAACTGTTGTCTATTGTTGTATGAGTAAGTTTTTTGATAATTTAAATTATTTATTCATATTAAAAGAACTAACTCATGTTAGTTCTTCAGTTTTATTCTTCTATTTCATAGCAAGCATCTGAAAATTCATACATTAATGTGTTGAATTTTTCTGTATTAAATTCATAGCTCGAATCATTTGCTTTTGGTTCAGATGTTTTAATTTTATTATATAACGTATTTATTTCAGGTACTATGTTATTCCATATTTCTTTTACTTTAGTATATTTTTCGTCTGTTAAACTTTTCATGTATGTATCATATTCATTAAATTTTTCCATTATCTTGTCTGCTTCTGTTACAACTTTTGAATAAGAATAAGTACCACCAACAGAGTCAGTACCAGTTCCTATATACCATTTGGTTTCGTTAATAGCATTATTCCATATTTCTATAATAAAATTATTTACTTCTTGTATTCTATTTGTATCACTATTTCCTATATTTTCTAAATCTTTCATGCTTTTCTTAAACTCTTCTACAGTAATATTTTTTTCCTTCATGTGCTTTTTTCCATCTTGTATTAATTCTTTTATTGTCATTCCATACATTGAAGAATATGGATCTTCAGCTAATAAATTCGAAAATGCATATTGTAAGTATTCATATGTTAAATAGCTTACTTCATCTGATTCTTCTCCTTTTTTGTCACAATATTCTTTCATTGTTTCTTCTATGTTTTCTTTTGTTAATTTTTTATTTTCAATACCTATATTAAAATATGATAATAAGTAGTTTACTGGATTTTCTTTCGTTTTTACGTATATTCCTAAACAAAATCCGCCTATTGTAAATATTGCTATTAATATTATCCCTATTATTATTTTTGCAAATGGTTTCATATTTTTCTCCTTATCTTTTATTTATAATGAAATTATACTTTCTTTTACAAAAAATTACAATGTGTTTTATTTAGTATGTTGCACTAAAAACTCGGAACTTTCTATGTTTCTAAAACCAATCTCATACTGTCATTAATAATAGAATTACGGATGGAGAAAGAGGTCACGCTACTGCGTGACCTCTTTTGTCAAACATTGCTTTTTCCTTTTTAGCTGTAGTAGCTGCTACTTTCCAGCTCTTTTCCCAGCTCAAAAGCGTTTCTGATGGACATAACCCACCATACGATAATTGCTATTGCCGGGAAAATGTGAATCTTTGATTCGGTGATTGCCCACATAATTGTTGCTACAGTGAACAACAGCTGCTGAATGACTGAGCAGATTGTATATGTTCGGTATGAAGTGTCTGTCTTTACATCTGCAAAGAATACGACGATACAGATGACACACGGGATTACTGCAGCCCAGCAGAGAATGTGTGGTAAAGTTAGTTGCAGAACAAATTTGGTGCTAAGAAATTCGCTTAAGTTTGACATTTTTGTCTACCTCCTAGAATTTTTACTAAACAAATTTCTACAGTTACATAGTTCTTAGGACTGGATAATATTTTATCATCGTTTACATAAAAAGTCAACTTGCGCTTTGGTTATTCTTTTATTAAAATTGTATTAAAAATCCCTAGGAATATTATTTTTCCTAGGGATTAATGTTTATTAATCTTGTGTGTATGGTAATATAGCAATATGTCTTGCTCTTTTAACAGCTAATGTAATAGCTCTTTGATGTTTAGCGCAAGCTCCTGTTGCTCTTCTTGGTAATATTTTACCTTTATCGTTGATGAATTTCTTTAATTGTTCTGCATTTTTGTAATCTAATTCTAAGTTTTTATCTGCACATAGTGGGCAAACTTTTTTTCTAACTTTTCTGAATTTAGGATTGAAATCATCATCCATATTATTTCTATTATTGTTTCTTTTATTTTTCTTATCTGCCATTTTTATAACCCCCCAATCTTTTCAAATTTTAGAATGGTAAATCGTCATCTGATGAAACTTGGAATTCTTGACTTTCTGAAACTGCTGTTCCAAATGTGTTTTCGAAATTATCTCCTGCTCCATCTCTTCTACTATCTGCAAAGTATGCTTCTTCAGCAATTACTTCTGTAACATAGTGTTTTTGACCTTGATCATCATCCCAATTTCTTGTTTGGATTCTTCCGATTACTCCAACTTGTTGACCTTTTTTGAAGTATTTACTACAGAATTCTCCAGTTTTACTCCAAGCAACTACTGGTATAAAATCAGCTTGTCTTTCTTCGCCTTGTCTTGCGAATCTTCTATTTATAGCTAATGTAAATGATGCTACTAGAGTATTATTTGTTTGTGTATATCTTGTTTCTGGGTCTCTTGTTAATCTTCCCATTAATACAACTTTGTTCATTTTTCCACCTTTCTATTTAAAGGTTTGCTTTAAATACAATTAATCTTCTTTTCTTATTGTTATAAATTTCATAATGTCATCTGTTATTCTGTAGATTCTTTCAAGTTCAGTAATGAAATCTGGGTTAGCTTCGAATGTAATTATAACATAATAACCTTCTGAATTCTTTTTGATTTCATAAGCTAATTTCTTTTTACCTACTTCTTCAACGTTTTCAACTTTTCCATCTTTGTTTATTAAGTCTGTAAATTTTGTTATTACGTCTTTCATTCCTTGTTCTTCTAAACTTGGATTAATAATGATAACGCTTTCATATTTATTCATTATTTCCACCTCCTTTTGGATTATAACCCATATCTTTTGATATGAGTAAGGTTAACGGTGATTATTTTAGCACAAATTATCAAAATAATCAAGTCATCTATATAAAATTTCTTATTCTTTAATAAAATGTGGAATCCCTTGACTTTTGCCAAGGGATTTTATCTATTAGTGAATTTTACACTTTATTGAATTTTTGTTTTCTGTTGTGAGAATATACGTACATGTACTTCCTATGCCTATTATATCGTTTTTTATCTCTTGTAATAATCTGTGATTCGTCAGAACTATATAGTCTTGAGGTGGAAATGTGATGCTCCACTTTTCGTCAAGGTGTGATACTGACTTTCTTGGATTTGACAGTACTTCAAGGATATTGCTTTTGAAAACAATTATAATTACATTCTTAAATCCTTGACAAAAGTCCATAATCCAGTTTGCCCGTTCTTCACATTCTGTTGGTACAGCGTCTACTACTGTATATTCATTTTTCTTTTTTGATTCGTCAATCAGACGTTTTATCTCCAAACTTGTTAATATTTCTATTTCTTCGAATGTTTTTTCTTCTGGAGAAAACTGTTCTAGTATTGAATAAAAAACGTCGTCTGTATTTATGATGTTTTCTTCTTTAAAGTGCTTTTTGCTCCATGTGCTTTTTCCACAATTTTGAACCCCACATAGGAGTACAATACTATCTTTCGGAATATTAATTGCATCAAATTTCCGGAATATAGTTTCATGGTTCATAATCAAGCCTCCAAAATATTCTGTATTTGTTATATTACCATATTTTACTCTCTAAGTCAATGTTATGTAAAGTTGTTCTTTTCCCTTAAAAAACTAAAAGAGAAGCACTCTAAGCTTCTCTTTATTTCTTATTTTGTTGTTACATCTATTGATTCTATTATTATATCTGTTGTTGGTACTGATTTTTCTCCTGTTGCAGATGTTGTTTTTTCAACAGATGCTATTTTATCTACTATATCCATTCCACTTACTACTTGACCAAATACTGTATAGTTCTCATATAAGCTTGGATATCCTCCATATTTAGAATATGCTTCTGCAAAACTTTGAGAATATACTCTTTGTAAGCTACTTTTTTGTGCTTCATCAGGATTTGCTTGTACTATAAAAAATTGACTTCCTAAACTTGATTTTCCTTTACCTGCACTTGCCATACACAATGCACCTCTATATGGTACTAGTCCTTGGTCAAATTCTTCTTCAAAACCTTTTCCCCAGATGCTTTCTCCGCCTGTTCCATTACCTTTTGGGTCTCCACCTTGAATCATAAATTCTTCCATTACTCTGTGGAATTTTACACCATTGTAGTATCCATTTTTCGCATGTGTTAAGAAGTTTTCAACTGCTTTTGGAGCTTTTTCTTCAAAAAATTTAAATGTAATGTCTCCATAATCTTTTACGTGCATAACTGCAATTGTTTCACCTGTTGCTGGTTCTGCCATTTGTTTTTCTGCAGCTGCAACATAATCAAAATTATTATCTTTTTCTTCCGTAGTAGTGTTATTATTTGTGTTATCTGTATTATTTGATGTTTGATTAGTTGTTGCTTTATTTCCTGCTGTAGTAGTTACATTTTCTTCCCCTTTTTTTGAACCATCATCTAAAAGTATGACTGCTGCTATTATAATGAATGCTATTACTGCAATTCCTCCTATGATGATATACGTTGTTTTGTTTTCCAAAATCATCTTCTCCTTTTCTTTTGATTTAGCAAAATCTGCTTTAAAAATAATATATTAAATATTTTTTATTGTCAATTTTGTTTTTATTATTTTTTACTTTTTAAATATGCCACATTTTCCGCTTTTTTGTTGACAAAATGTACCTTCTGTGTTAGAATATGTAACTGTAATCCGCTTAATTAAGGTTCCATAAATGTTGAGCTTTATGCTTAACTACCTATTTGTAAGGATTAGCGAGTATACAAAAAAGGGAGGTGTACTTAAATGTACGCAATTATTGAAGCATGTGGAAAACAATACAAAGTAGCACAAGGAGATGTTGTATTTTTTGAAAAATTAGATACTGAAGAAGGTAAAAAAGTTACTTTTGATAAAGTTATTTTAGTATCTGATGATAAAAAAGTTCAAGTTGGAAATCCTTATGTTAAAGGTATTAAAGTTGAAGGAAAAGTAGTTTCTCATGGTAAAGGTAAAAAAGTTCTTGTATTCAAATACAAAGCTAAAAAGAATTACAGAAGAACACAAGGTCATAGACAACCATATTCAAAAGTAGAAATTACTGGAATTAAGTTACCAGCAGCTAAAAAAGAAGCTACAACTGAAGCTGCAGAATAATTTTTAGATTATATTTAATGTGTAACATATACAAATCTTTATGTGAAAGGAGTGAATTTAAGTGGCACATAAAAAAGGTCAAGGTAGTGTTAAGAACGGTAGAGACAGTGAGTCAAAGAGACTTGGTGTAAAAAGAGCTGACGGACAATATGTTTTAGCAGGAAATATATTAGTTAGACAAAGAGGTACTCATATTCATCCAGGTATGAATGTTGGTAAAGGTAGTGATGATACATTATTTGCTTTATCAAATGGTACAGTTAAATTTGAAAAATTAGGTAGAGATAAAAAACAAGTTAGTGTTTATCCAGTAGAAGAAGTTGCTGAATAATATTAACTAAAAAAGCATATACTTCATGTATATGCTTTTTTCTTCCCTATTTTCTTTTAAAATGTGTTGACAAATCTAAATTTAGCAAGTATAATATAATTCGTTATGGCGAGGTAGCTCAGTTGGCTAGAGCAACTGGTTCATACCCAGTGGGTCGAGAGTTCGAATCTCCCTCTCGCTACCAAAACTTCCAAGAAATTGGGAGTTTTTTTATTTTGTAAAAAAGATACCCATATAAATTATATATAGGGATCTTTAATATTATAATTCTTCATTTTCTTTATTTGGTTTAATATCTTCTAGTAATCTTATTGCAGTAACCCAAAAACTTTCGAAACTATTTTGGGTTATGAATATGACGAAGATATTTTTATTAATAAATGTTTTATTGAAGAAGTTTTGAGAATATATACATATTTTTCTTAAAATTTTACCGCTTATCCGAAATATGATATATCTTATTCCTAAAATATTGAGAAAAATTTTATTGTGTGTTATTTTGTAAAAGATGGTTATTTTGCCAAAGATTACCATCGTATATAGGGGATTTGTTTACCAAAAATGGAGGTATTCAAATGAAAACTAAATTATTCAAACGTTTTTGCAGTCTGACCATGGCCCTCGTGATGCTTTTCTCACTTTCGGCCACCGCATTTGCGGCTGAACCTACCAATGAGGTCATCGTGGAAGAGGTAACCGTAACCGAAGATGAATCGGCTATGCCTCTTTCCGATGCTATTGCCTCTGGTACAGTCGGTCCGTGGGGAACTATCACAATATGGCCTCATCTCAGTTCTTATCTTGGGCTGAGCAAGACCATTACTATTGTAACGCGCGGACCTGAATCTTCCAGCGGTGCGGTCCATCTTACTTTGAAAAAAAGTGGTAAGGTTAAATCCAATGGCTGGGTTATGGGTGTAAGAGATCAGGGAACGTGGAAATTGACTCTTCCTGAGTCAGGTGATTATGAGCTCATTATTTCTAATCATTCCGACTACACGTTCGAGGTTACCGCCCAGTGGAACTAATCAGTTATAATTCATAATTCATCGCAATATATAGCTGATAATCTAACAAGTAACGTTTTAAAGTAACAATGTAATTTAACAATCCCCTATAGCAGGGGAGCATATCATTATGCTCCCTTGTCTATTTTTAAAATTAATTATATAATTTTAAAAAAGATTTTGAAGGATTTAATATTATGAATTTGTTAAAAAACGAACTAATAAAGATTTTTAAAAGACCACATCTATACATTTTAATAATGTTAATTTTACTAATAATGTTAGCCTATAACATTATGGAAATTTTTTTGACAGACGATTCAAATGTTTTGGAGCAATATCATACAGCTTATAAAAATGATAAGTTATTATTAGAAAATTATGAAGATTTTAAAATAGGAGAACCTTATAATGACATTCAAGAACGTATACAACTGGAAAAATATGCAATAGATAATAATATTCAATATAATATTTTGAGAAATTCTGAAAACAAAAGCACTTCTATTCCTACAGATGCTAGATATTTATTATTAAAATTTTTTGATAGATTTGAAATATTAATTATATTTGTCATTATATATTTATCTTATACGGTGGTTTTAGAAGAATACAATACAGGAACAATAAAAAAATTGTTGACTAAGCCCCATAAACGTATATCAATATTATTTTCAAAAATATTAGCTATTATAATATCAACTATAGCGATAAATTTTATAATGTTTATTTTTCAATACCTAATTGGCGGAATATTATTTGGGTTTAGTAGTTATAGCTTAGAAGCAATTAACTATAATTTTGTTACTAATTCTGTAGAAACAACGAATTTATGGCTATATATAGTTTTGCTTAATATAATGAAACTTCCAATGTATATGATATTAATATCTCTAAGCTTTTTAATATCACTTATTTCAACAAATGTTATTTTCAATATATTATTTTCTTTAGTTATATATATAGTTTCAACAATACACATCTTAATAAATAATTTTACTAAATATTTATTTATGTATAATTGGGATTTAAGTATAAATTGGTTCAAAAATAATAATATCTACAATTCGTTAATAATATCTGTAATAAATATATTTTTAATATTTATTTTAGTGTTTTATATATTTAAAAATAAAGATGTTCAAAATAATTAATTATAAGGAGATATAATGGAAGTTTTAGAATGTAATAATTTAAGTAAAATTGTAAAAGGGAAAAAATTAGTCGAAAATATATCTTTTTCTGTAAATAGTGGTGATGTAGTCGGATTGCTTGGTCCAAATGGTGCAGGAAAAAGTACAATTATGAAATTAATTGTTGGACTAATTAAAGCATCCAGCGGAAATATTTGTATCAATGGATATAACATTAAATTAGATTTTGTTCATGCCATTGAAAAAGTTGGAGCAATTATTGAAAATCCTGACTTGTATATGTATTTATCAGGCTATGATAATTTGCGAATAAGTGCAAATAATTTTAAAAATATTTCTAGAGAAAGAATTTATGAAGTTGCTAAAATAGTTGGGTTAGAAAATAGAATTAAAGATAAAGTGTCAACTTATTCTTTAGGTATGAAACAAAGATTAAGTATTGCTGAAGCACTTATTAATTCTCCTAAATTACTGATATTAGATGAGCCAACAAATGGGTTGGATATAGAGGGTACAATAGAAATGAGAGAACTTATAAAAAGATTATCTAGTCAAGGTATTGCTATCTTAATATCAACGCATAATCTAACAGAAATTGATAATGTGTGCAATAGAATAATCACCATACAAAATGGAAAAATGCTTTCAGATGAGTATATTGAAGAATTTAAAGGTAATATGTCGTCAGAACAAGCATTTATTAAAAAGGTAGGTGGAAATAAAATTGATTAAACTAATACAAAGCGAATTAATAAAAATATTTAAAACAAAAGGATTTTATATTATATTAACGATATCCATACTTGCTATGGTAATATATAATATCAAAAACCCTGAACAAAATTCTACTTCGCAAACAAAAATTGATATAAATGATATTAATATATCAACTATGGAATATGGCTTAAATAATTTAGATTCTACTTCTGAATTATACATTGAACAAAAAGTTAATATTGAATTTTACAAATTATTTAATTCTTTCTCCAATCCTTCTTGGCAAAGATATGCCTTAAATGAAGAAAGAACTACTAATGCGATGCAAAATGTTGATTCTACTAAATTTATTATATTATATCTGCATAATATATATGATTATGAATTAAATCCTAACTCTAACGTATCAATCGATTTATATTGGAAAAGTAAACTAAAATATGATAATTATATTAATTCTTTAAAAAGTAATAATTGGCAAGAGTACATTAATCTTAAAATTGAAGATTTAGAAGAATTAAAGTCTTATACAGATAATGCAAATATCGATTTTGAAATAGAATATTATAAATTAAGATTAGATTACAATATAAATTTTGATTATGATTATAAAAATCAATATTTAGAACAATATAAAAATAATTATTACTTAATAGAATTTAATAAAAACAACCCATATAATGAATCAGCTACTTTTAATAGTAGCGCTATAAATGACTACAAAGAACGTATGATGATTTGTAAATATGCTATTGAAAACAATTTAAATAAAGATATTTCTAATGAAAACAATCTTATTTATAAAAATAAAATTGATGCAAGAATTTCTCTAATACGTACTTTCAAATATTTTGAAATAATTGCTGTTATAATGGCTATATATGTATCTACTTTATTAGTAGTGGAAGAATTTAATAAAGGAACAATAAAAAATGTCTTAATTAAGCCTCATAAAAGAATAAAAATATTGATTTCAAAAATATTAGCTTGTTTAATTGCAATAATTTTTACTTTGACTTTAGTTTGTATTATTCAGTATTTTATAGGTGGGTTCATATATGGTTTTAACAGTTATGAATTAGAATATATTTGTTATAATTTTAATGATAATCAAATAATTACTATGAACATATTTAAATATTTACTATTAGTTGCTCTAACTAAAATACCTATTTTTATTATAATTATTCTATTTTGTATTTTAATAGGTATTTTAAGTAAGCATACTTCATTAGCACTAATATTAACATTAATTATATTTTTTGCTTCTAATACTTTAATAGCTGAGTGGTCTAAAGTCGAAAAATTTTCGAAAGTATCAAGATATTTTATTACTATGAATTGGGATTTTAGTAAATTCTTATTTGGTAGGATTTCGGATATATCAGGAATAAATATCGCACATTCGTTAATGATATATGTTTTACATTTTATATTATTATTTGGATTATCTGTATATTGCTTTAATAAAAAAGATGTCTTAAATAATAAATAATAAAATGTTTTATAATTTCAAATTCTCTTAGCTTCTTTCAGCTTACAACGCCACATATATATCCAGATATTAAAATTTTCCCTATAAATAGCGAGAGCCTTCTGTCTCTCGCTACCAAAACTTCCAAGAAATTGGAAGTTTTTTTATTTTGAACTGTTTTTACTTTTCTATTTATTTTTTTACATAAAAAATTAAACATTCTATAAATCTAATTTATTATTTGACATTCTCAATAGCAGGTGCTATTATGAGTTTAGCAATATTGTAATAATCTATGCAAATATGTATGTAGTAAAAAAAACTAGGAATGCCGTCCTAGTCTTTTTTACTTTCATTCGATTTCATTTTCAAAATAAAGTGATTGTAAAATAACTTTTTTAGAGTGCAATAATATTTTTTATTTTCCTATTATTGTCTAAAATATAAAATTATTATACATGTAACATTTTTTAAAATTTTAATGTCATATATAAAAGGAGGTTAATTATGCTAAATATCGAAGAACTGTATAAAAGCTATTTTACAACGATATATAAGTTTTTAATTTGCCTTACACATGACATTGATTTAGCAGAAGATTTAACTCAAGAAACTTTTTGTAAAGCTATAAAAAATATTAATCAATTTAAAAATAATTCTAAAATTTCGGTTTGGCTCTGCTCTATCGCTAAAAATTTATATTTTGATTATTGTAAGAAAAATAATAAGTACCATACTTTAGATATTGATGATGTCTTTGATTTGGAGGTTCCAGAATTCACAAATGATGTAATATCCAATCAAATGTTACATAAAAATATGAAATCTTTAAATGCTGAAACTAGACAAGTTGTCTATTTGCGAATAATAGGTAATCTTACTTTTAAAGAAATATCAATTGTTTTAAATAAATCTGAAGTATGGGCTAGAGTAACTTTTTATCGTGGTAAAGAAAAATTAAAGGAGGTTGATTATTATGGAAAAGAAAATTGAATGTGGTATTGTATATGATTTATTACCAAATTATATTGAACATCTTACTAATGAACATTCTAATACTTTTGTTAAAAATCATCTAGCAACTTGTGGTGAATGTAAAAATCTTTATAATAATTTAATAAATGAAATGAGTGTTAATTCTAGTACTACTGACGAAATAAACTTTTTAAAGAAGTATAAAATACATTTTGATATACTAAAAATTATTCTTATTTTTATTTTAATTATAGTATCAATATTGTTTATTAATACTACTAGAAAAGTAATAATTATTAATAACTTACAAAATAAAGCTTCTGAATATATAAATTCTACTAATTACTATATAAGGCGAGTATCAACTGAAGATGGTTTTGAAACAGTTGTTGAAACTTATAAAAAAGATCAAATAACTTTACAAAAAATAACTAAAACTTCTTATGAAGGAACAAGTACAATGATTAACTATTCAAAAAATGGAATAACTAATACTTATATCGAAGATACAAATAAATCAAAAATTGCTATTTTAAATGTTGAAAACGCAAGCATGTCTAGCTCTATAGATAATTGGATATCTACTCAAGGTTTGAGACATACTATTTCTTCTTCATTAATGTGTTCGATTAAAGGTGAAAAAATAAATGGTATTGATTGTTATAAAATAACTAATTTCTATCCTTCTCAAAGTTTGATGTCAGATTTTGAGAACCCTTCTTTTTATATCAATAAAGAAACTGGTTTAATGATAAAAAATAATGACTATGGTTCTAGTTATTTTGAATATACCTTTGATGTGGTAACAGATCAAGATTTGATAGAGCCTGATATTAATGAGTATACTATACAAGAAAATAATTAATTTAGTTTGAGATTATGTTTATAACATAATCTCTTTTTTTGTAACGTTTTATTTTTTTAAGAGTCATAATAAGTAAAGGAGGAAAATTGTGCAAGACTTTGATGATATATATAAAGAATATTTTAATACTGTATATAAATTTTTGCTGTATTTGAGTCATAATAATGTTGAACTTTCAGAAGATTTAGCTCAAGAAACTTTTTATAAAGCAATTGTAAAGATTGATAGTTTTTCTCAGAAATGTAAGCTTTCAGTTTGGCTGTGTCAAATTGCAAAAAATTTGTATTATGACTATTATTCTAAACATAAAAAATTTAGACAGCTGGAGAAAAATATTTCAGATGATGTAATAGTAAATGAATTATTTGAAGATGATTTGATAGCTGATATAGAAAAAAATATTTTGTATGATAAAATACAAAAATTAGATGAATCAGTTAGACAACTTATCTATCTTAGAGTTTCTGGTAATCTTAGTTTTAAAGAGATAGGGATTATATTAAATAAAACCGAAGTATGGGCCAGAGTTACCTATTATAGAGAAAAAGAAAAATTAAAGGAGGATTTTAACAATGGAAAAAAATTGTGAATGTAAGATTGTTCAAGACCTATTGCCTAACTATATTGAAAAAATGACTAATGATGAATCTAATATTTTTATAGAACAACATTTATTAAATTGTGAAGATTGTTCTAAAAGTTTGAAACTGATGAAAGAAAATAGAGATACTATTGATGTAAAACATGAAATTAGTTTCTTTAAAAAATATAAATATAAGTTGAATCTATTAAAAATATTGATATTAATAGTTGTACTATTCTTTTTATTTACAACTATAAGAAAAGTAGTTATAATATCCAATTTAAGTAATCTTTCTGAACGATATGTAAATTCAACTAATTATCATAAAATAATGTATGCTTACGAAAAAGATTCTTATATAAAAACTGAAGTATATTGCTTGGAAAATAAAAAGTTTTTTCAAATAACAAAAATTATCGATGGAAATATACAAGTTAAAAAAATATATTCGGATGGCGAATTTGTTAATATATATACTGAAGATGAAAATGGCAAACACGCTCAGTTAAATCAAAAAATGGAACTTTCAGTTGATATGCAAAATTATTTATATACTGATAATATTTTTCATTTAGTATCTTATAGTATTCCTGCATCTGTAAAATCAAAAGATTATTATGGCAAAAAGTGTTATTATATAGCTAATTTTGACACACCTTATTCTATATCGGAAGATGGAATATTTATAGATAAGGAAACTGGTCTTATTGTAAAAGCTATAACTAGTGTTGAAGTAGCTAATGGAATTACTCCTGCTGTAGATTACGTTTATGAATTTGGAAATGTTACTGAAAAAGATTTTGTAGAGCCTAATATAGAAGATTACAAAATTATTGATTAATATTACTAAATTGTGCGTTTTAAAATCAGATAAACTTTGTGGTTTATCTGATTTTTTTATACATTCATTTTTAAGTTAATTTCTAGTCATAAAAAAATGTAAAATTTTGTAAAAGTACATCTTGTTTTTTATTATATTTTTATGTTATGATTTTATAATAGCGCTTGAAAGGGGGAGGAACTGGAAAGATTTATGAAGACAAATGATAGTACGAAAATTGAAGGTGAAAAAGTAGGAACTGTTCATGTATCAATGTATAAAGATACTTCTACTAGATTACCTTTCTTCTTTATCACTTCTGATAATGAAGATATGTTACAAGTTTCTTATATTATTGAAGATTCTTTGTGCGATTTTTAGACTAACTTTTGTTAGTCTTTTTCCTTTTAGTTGATGTTTTTATTTATCTTTCTATATTTGAAGTTATTTATATAGTATGTTATAATAGTATACATAAAATTTTGAAGGGAGTGTTGTTATGGCTAACCACTTAGTTCGGATAACCGATAAAGATTATCGGGACTTTCGACGGAACTACTCCAAAATTACCTATAGCTTCAATAAACATGGTGAACCTGCTCAGATCTCCGAAGATGAAGTTAGAGAATTTTCCAATAATTTTTTGAACAGTATCATTGGAAAAGGTGATTTTCTTGACATCATGGATGAGCCTGAAAAATATGAGCTCTATTTTTTAAAAAATGATGTCGAAGAAATTATTGGTGTTCTCTCATTAACATTTTCAGAGAAAAGTTGTTTTATTTCTGAGTTTGCTGTGTTTGAACGTGGTAAGGGTCTCGGTACTGAACTCTATTCTCTAGCTTTGGAGAAGATGCGTCCTCACGGAACACGCTTGATTGAGCTTTCTGCTCCTCCGCCTTTCGCAGGTTCTCGCGAATTTTGGATGAAGCTTGGTTTTACGCTCAAGTATAAAAGCAATTCTGTTTTTGAGAAGCAAATTAAATTTCGGCACCATAATTAAGAATGACACACCAAAAAATGTCGTCAGACAATCTGCAATTTAGATTGTTTGACGACGTTTTATTTTATACAAACAGTGATATTGGTTCATTTTCTTTTTTGTATGATTTTATTATGTCTTTCATATTATATTTTTTACATTCTTATCAATTAAATTGCAAAGGCAGGTGGCGGAACTCCGTCACTTGCCTTTTTTCGGTCAATTCATATCATTGTGAAAAGCCTGGTTTCCTATCACATAGATGTCGATGTTCTCCCGCTTTGCCGTTTCTTTTTCTGAAAGAGGTTCTATGATAGAGTAAAAATGATGTGCGCCATTTGAAAAATATGCTTTAGTTGGGTCTTCCCCATTTATAGCATCTTCTACGGCAGCCATGCAGATTTCATATTCTGGACAGTTTATGAAAAAATCATCTGTCATATCTTTCGGATAAGCAAATGCCCCAGGATATGTGATAACTTCCATAACATTTCCATTCTCTGCTCCATATTCTTTACTTCTAGTTTTGAGGCGATTAAGAATTACAGCTACTATTGAAATTCTTCCCTCTTCGCACTCTCCCCTTCCTTCTTCGTAGACAGTCTTACCCATTGCGATTTTTTCACTTTCTGTAAATGCGGTTATCGGATCTTCCTCAATTACCTCTGCAGTGAGTTTGACTGGTTCTGCTGAAATTTGGACTACTTTTTTGTCTTGAGTTACCTGTTTCATCTCGATGTTCTCTGCTTTACTTGCTACTTGGACTTCTACTAAGTCCACCTCCGTTTTTACGACGATTGCTTCATCATCTTTTTTGAGCATAGTCTTGCATAGAACAATAGTGATTACTACAAGTGTCAAGATTAAAAGTGCCATTTTTTGGGCCTTTTGGCGGTTCTTTTTGATTGCTCTTCGGCATCTCCTTCTGTTTGTGCATGTCTTGCACTTTTCTGTCAACGAAAATGCTGACCGATGTTTGCATCTCTTTGCCATTTTTCTCTCCTCCTGTGTATTTTGTTTTGGTTAACCACCTCATGGTGGATATGGCATAATAAGGCTTACATATCATAATTATATCATTTTTTCTGTTTTTATTCAAATTTTCCCATTCTTAAGTTAACCTTTGTATTTCTTTTTTATTACAAATATTTTTTTATTGCTAAAATGTATTATAATTAATATAGTCTTTTTTTTGAGATGTGAGGGGATAAAAAAATGAAAATTAAATGTACTTATTGTCGTGCTTTTATAAATGATTATGATGAAGTGTGTCCTAAGTGTGGTGGTCATAATGATAATTTAAAAAGAAATGCAAATCATGTTCCTCAAACTATTGATGAATTAAAGCAATGGTATAAAGATCATAATTTGCCTAATTATTATACTACTCGATTTTTTATAGGTGAAAATTATTTATATCCAAAGGCTTTTGGTATTTATAAAGATGAGCAGACTGGAAATTTTATCGTATATAAAAATAAAGATACTGGCGAACGTGCTATTAGATATGAGGGGAAAGATGAAGCATATGCTGTTAACGAATTGTATATGAAACTTAAAGAAGAAATTTTGCATCAAAAAGAAAATAATTTGGGATCAAAATCAGCAAATGCTAATGTTCGTAAAATAGCTCTTTCTTTAACTAAGATATTTGCTTGTTTCATATTTGTTCAATTATTATTGGGAATATTTTTGTTTGTAATTTTTTCATCAAGCAAATCTAGAGGTTATTATTTATATGATGATACATATTACTACTATCAAAGTGGCTCTTGGTATAGTTATAGTGCTACCGGTGGTTGGTCTTCTACTACTCCTCCTAAAGAATTGAAATCTAATTCATCTGATTATTTTGAGTCTTATGGCTATTCGTCTGATTATGATATTGATGATTTTGAGGATAGTGGATATTATAAAGAGCCTTCATCTAGTTCGTCATCTTCTTCATCTGATAGTGATTGGGATTCTAGCTCTTCTTGGGACTCAGGTTCTTCGTGGGATTCTAGCTCTACTGATTGGAGTAGTGATTGGTAAATTTTTTAAATTTGAAAATCGTAGCGACTTTGATAAAAGTCACTACGATTTATTTGATAGTTATTTAAAATAAAGATAACGTTTCATATTCAATTGCTACTTGTATATTAATTATAATACTTTTTTATTCATAAATTCAAAGCTTTACAAAATTTAGATAAAAAACACCAATGCTTTAAGCTGTATACGTGCTTGAAAAAATCACTCGCGCCACTAATCTTTTAGGATTAATTCTATTTTTCCTAAATCAAAATTTGTTTCATTATAATATTCTTTTTTCAATTCTTCTATCGTTTTATTTTCCTTATCCATTTTAGCTTTAAATAAATCTTTTAATCTTAAATTTCCGAACTCTTTTTCTGGAGCCATTTGCTTTGCTACTTCTTTTATTTTGCTTTCTTCTCCTTCTATTTCAATTAAATATCCTATAATAGGCCACCTATCAATTGTAATAGTTATATTATCTTTCGTGTACACTTCTCTTTCTTTTTTTATTTGAAAACATAGTGGATATCCTATAGAAGAGAAAACCTTTATATAGTTATTAACTTCTTCTTTATTGATTTTTATATTTATTTCTTCTCTCTTTGATACATCTTTATAATTATTTATATTTCCTTTATATGTTAATTCAGCTTTATCGTCTTCTATTCTTATTCGTATCTTGTTTCCTTCTCTAAATAACTGAGCATCAGGTGTATCTAGCATAATATCATGTTGATTAATTACCTTTTCTTTTTTAAATCCACTTTGTTCTATTTTATTTATACATTCTTCTGTGCTTTCCATACAAGTTCTAATTTCTACTTCTACCATTTTCCCTCCTATTTATTTTTATTTAATTTTTCTATCTATTTTTATGTACTAATTATATCTTTTCATTGCTCTTTTGTAAAACTCTTTATATTTATACATTATGTTTACTTTTTTTCTTTTTTGTTGTATACTTAATTATACGCTTTTTATCTATGAACTATAATTTTGAGAGGAGTCCTCATGATGAAAAAGCTGGAGAATTTTACCTTGGATGGATGCGTTACTCGGATAAAAGAAACTACCCTAGCAACTTGGTGGATGCTGCAACAGTTCTTTGCCTATCCTCCATTTAATGAATTCTTCGATACTTCCAAGCTGATTGACTACTTTGGCGAATTTGTCAATGGTGGTATTAATCACATGGAAATCGAAATTCAAAATGGTATTTGGGTGCCTGTAGCATTGATGTCGTGGCATCCTATGGTCGTAGGCGATCATCCGCTTCATTTTTCTAATCCTGAGAGTGTTGCCTATATTTCTGATTCTATAACCTGTTTAGGATATCAGAAAAAAGGCGTACAAAAGCAACTTTTCGATTACACGCTTAAGGAGATGAAAAAACGCAAGTTTACCTTGGTTTACCTTCGCACAAGTCGTCAATCCTCTATGTACTATCTCGCGAAAAAAATGGGCTTTGTACAAGTTCCTGATGTTACTCAAAATGTAACTTCAATGCGAGTAGGTGGGATTATTGGTTCAGACGAAAGAATCTTTTTTTATCGTTCATTGTGAATAAGAGCTAAGTTTAGCAACCCCATACTAGTTGTTATTTGACTAGTATGGGGATTTTTACATTCTTCTATATTTTTTCTAAGCAACTAATTATTAAAGTTGCTGTATATTTATCTAATTTTCAAGTGCTCATACAGCAGATTATTAGACAATGTGCTACTTTTCTGCTATAATTATATACTATAAGGCATTTGTTTAGTGAAGTAGTTATGGTCAGTCGCTACTTAATCACTAACATTGTTAATAATTTAATGAGGTGTAATGTCATGATGAAACGACAGGAGTTCTATGAAAGGGCTCAACAGCTGAGAGACCAATATAAGTGGTATACATTTGAAGGGCATGCTGTATGCACAATTCTTTCGGAAGTTTTTGATAATGGAGATGAACTGTCGAAAGAAATTGAAATTTTCAATGACGTGGGATATGAGTATCGTGAAAAATACGTATATAAACTCAGAAACGTACTCAAAGAGTTGGGTATCGAATGTGATGAATGTTGGTCATATGATGGCGAAAAATTCATTATTAGAGGTGCCAGATTTAGGTAGTTGAAGCGAGAACTGACTGACCTGTAAACCTGCTATTGAAATATATAGCAGGTTTATATTGTATTATTTAAAATTAAGATATGTTAAATTTAATAAGCTGTACGAGTGCTTGAAAAAAGTCACTCGTACAACTCATACATTTCGTTATAAAATCTGATTAGATAAAAATTGTCCTAACTCTTGTATATTTGTTTTTGATGACAATTCAAATCTAATAGTTCCCATGCCACTAATTGTTACATCAAGTTCAGAGTCTAAATCAAAAGAACCAGCAGTTTCTATTGAGAATATTTGAATTTTTGAATAAGGAATAGATGTGTAATCTGTTTTTTTACCAGTTATTCCTTGAACATTTATAGATATAATACGTTTGCTAGTAAAGACTAGCTTATCTCTCATAGATGAGAAAGCAAAAGTTACATTTTCATTAGGTATTAGTAGTGTTTTTGATACATCTTCTCCTTCTTTAGTAGATATTGGTTTTAGTTTAATAAGTGACTTGTTTGTAAAATCAATCATTTTTTCTCTCCTTAATATATATATTATAACTTTGAAAACTTTTTTAACGAATACCGTTGTACGAGTGACTTTTTTTCAAGCATTCGTACAACCTCCAATTTAAACACATTAATATTTACTATTTATAAATTTTTCAATTTTATCTATTTTATCTAATCTGTCTAGATTTTTATATTCTTCTAATTCTTGTTTTACTTCTAAAACTTTCAATTTCATATCTTCATAATATATTTCATGAATTTCATGTAGATGTTTTTTTTCCGACCAATTACCATTTTTTAATTTGTATCGAAAATCTCCCATTACTTCAATTTTTATTTTGCCTATCTTATATATTGAAAAATAAGAACTATACTTTTCTGTACTAGAATATTCAGGCTTTTGAATACATTATTCCTTTAATAATAAATAGATTTTATTGCTTCCTACTTCATCAGTTAAAATATCTATATCATAATTAGGCACTACTTCTACTCCTTGAATTGCCAAAGATACACTTCCTGATATTATCCATAACGCTTCTGAATTACTTAATTTGTCATAAACTTTTTTTAAAGCTTCTATAATTTCTCTGTGCATTTATTTCTCCTCTTTACTACTTTGTTAATTATATCATTTATATAATTTTTTTCTAGACGGTATATTATATTTTTTACCTTTCTTCATTTATATAAATGTACTTGTATTTTATATAAAAACCTGCTAAAATACTATCACTACTGGATTACCAGCAGAACACTTTTTCTATATAGTGTATATGTTTTATTTACTAGTTACTGTACTAGTATAGAGTTAATCTTAGAAAGAAGTATGTTGCGCGCAATGTCCTTTGTCTTATTTTACTAGTTTGACACTGTTAATTTTACTTGAGCGAAAGGTAAAGGTATGAGATGAAAAAGATATTATATTTATTACTTCTTTTGTTGTTTATGACGGGATGTGCTTCTGATGGAGAGGCTGAAGAAAGCTACTTTGTTACTATGGACATTAACAGTTTAACTGATGATGGATATGTGGTGGTAAAGGAGCATGAATTTAAGCCTTATGAATCTTCTGAAACACTTTGTCCTGAAATTCCGGGAGTTTCAAGCGTACTTGCGTGTAACAGTTCTGGTGAAGTGATTATTTTCTATGAAGATGGCAATAACAAGTCATTTTTATTTGAAGATGAGAATATTGATATTGATTATGTAACAAAATCTGATAGCAAATATTCTCCTTGTATCATCAGAAGCGAGAATTGCGTTTATGCGTATGACGTTGATTCAGCAGATTTTCATATGATAGCTAATGATTTTCTATTTTATCTTGAGAGCCATCAGGATAAATACTATTATGTGAATACTGCACACTCTCTTGTGGATTCAGATGGGAACATTTATTGCCAAAACGTTGTCGGCGTCAGAGATGACTATAATTTCAATCATACGATTGTTTATATAAATGACAAATAATGCAATAATGTTTTTATGAATGTAATTATGTCTTTAAAAACGCGCAACTAATTCTTCTTAACCTAGTTAACAAAAATGGAGCCCTCTCTTAAATATTTTTAGAGGGCTCTATTGACTTTAATATTTTGAAATTTATATATCCATAAATCCATTATAAGCCGCTAGAAACACGTTCTAGCGGCTTATCTTTTTTTGTCAGCTTACATTTCTGCACTCTCCTCCTCTTCATCGTCTAAACCCATTGCAATAACCATAAATCCTATTGGGCAACAGTCTTCTGGTATCTCTGCTTCCATCTTGTCAAAAAGTTGAACTCCAGCTAATGCAACTTCCAATTCTTTTTCTGTTGGTTTGTTTGTCACAAATATTTGCAAAAACCTGAATATTCCATACTTTTTTCCGAGCATACTAAATACCAAAACTAAGATAAAAAGAATAACATACACATAAAACTTTATGAAAGGGGCTAACGCAATTATGATAGATACTAGTCCGAAACTTACGATTTTGTCAATGTAGCTTCTGCTTCCACATTTTTTTTCAAACTGTGATGCTCTTTTTATTTCTTCTATGCTTGGTATCCCTCCTTTTGTTTGATATGCATTTATTGCTTTATGCTCTGCTGCGTGAAATCTGCCTACGGATTTATATTTTCCTAATTTTACTTTGCAGGACAGTTGACAGAATTTTATAAGATCTCTTAATGCAATCATTGAGAAATATATAAGCGCTATAGCTATTGATACTTGCTTGCTTATAATTATGCTCAATATTGCTATTATTCCTATTGCAATCTTACAATATGATTCTGTCTTTTCTACTTTCTTTTGGTCTGTTTTTATTGATACCCCCATTTCTCTAATACAGCTGATTACTGTTGGCAACACCTGGGTTTTTATTTCACCAGATGAATCGATAGTTGCTTCGTAGGTTAGTGCAGGAATTTTGTTGGAACGGAAAGCTATTCCATCTTCCTTAGACCGCGCATCGAATATTTCTTTTTTTTCTGTCATAGTCTGCTGACCTCCTAAATTTTTTCTATAATATTATATCACAGATTTACATAATGTTCAATTTTTTGTTTTTTAGTTTCCTTGTTTTTCTATCATTTGCCGAGCTCAGCATATTGCAATTAGCAGTTTTCTACTGCTTGTCCTATTTCTTAGCTAAATTGAATTATTATGTCAATTATGGTATAATTTTTATATATGCAATATTAATTTGAACGTTGGCAAAAAATACATCATTATAGGAGGTACTTATATGCATGCCAAGGATTTAGTAAACCAGATCAAAGGGTACAATTCCCATGAAACGGAGATCTTCGATCTCAGCGCAGACCTGCTGCTTGCTGACATCCGGAACAAATTGGAGGATATCTACAACAGTGGTCAGTGGAGCATGATGATTGGGGTCACACAGCTCGGGATTGCCCTCAGAAAGGTTAGCCACGACTTCAAGACTTTTGAGATTGGAATTTTGGACGCCTACCCTATGCACTTTGGTCACACTTTTCATGATGATTACCCGGAGGTTCCCTCGTACCGCAAATTTATCGACAGCGGTGACTACAAAAATGAGGAGATTCTTGGTTTTCAGGGTGAAGAGATTGTGCTTCTTACGCCATTTCTTAGGGCTTTGAGCTACAAAGGCATTGGCGCCTATGTTGATCTCGACAACAATCAGCTGGTTTTGCCACTTAGTATTCAGTAATATCCATGTTCAACACTAAAGGACCGCACACGTTGCGGTCCTTTAGCGCTTATATAATCTTTTATCTCTCTTCATGTTCTCTTTCATTACATACATATATATAATTTTTTCTTCCAAATGAATCTGTATGCATTATCTTTTTTACATTTTTTAATTTCTCTATTTCTTTTTCAAGGTCTTCTGAAGAATGAATTTCTTTACCATTAAATCTCATATGATATATTTCTGCATTACCACTAATATTAAAAATTGTTGGTTTTCTTGTTTTAGTTAAAATTTCTGCACATTGTGGAACTTTTGCTCCTACTATAAAATTTGTCCAATCCATCATATCTTCTGATGTCTCATGAAATTCTCCTTGAACTACTCTGAGCATTCCTCCATTTTCTTGTTTTGGTATTGTAAATTCTTTTTTAGAAACTGGATCAACTACTACAACTGCATATCCTAATGCTGCTAACTTTCTTCCTAAGTGGCAATGTTCTCCATCTCCTACACATAGCACTCTTGGATATTTTGCTTTAGGATAGTTCTTCTTTACATACCCTAAAATTATATTACTTTGTGTTGGTACTACATTATACCAATCTAAAAAGTCTATCCAAATTTCTTGTTCTCTTAACTCATCTATACTTGCTGGTCTTCTAACTCCTGTATCATGATGTGGATATCCCATTGACATATCTAATCTATCTAGTTCTTCAAATATCTTTGCTGTTAATGCTTGTAGTTCATCTATACTTAAATTGTCTGGATTCTCTATCGTAACCTTTTTACCATTTTCTATTAGTCCTGTTCTATATTTAAAAACTTCTTCCATACTAATATTAGAGCTTTTTTCCATATATACCTCCTAAATTTTTTAACTCTTTGATTATATCATATTATTTCTTATTTTTCAATTATGTAAACCTTATACATTGACATATTGTATCAATGAGAGTAAAATATATTTTACGAATAATTTTAGTGGAGGTACTCTATGTCTACAGAAGAGCTTATCGAAGAATGCAATGATGAGTGTCGGGAATGCCTAAAAAGTTTTCAGAAGGATAATATTGAATTTAGACCTTCGATGTGTAGGTACTGTCCAACAGGACAAAAGCTTCACGAGCTTTTAAAACGTCAAGACACGTCTGAACAACAGTGGGACCTTATCGATTGGTCCTCCAGTCCTTGGAAAGATTATTATCGCGGATGAATGAAGCTAGCAGTTGCAGAAGTATAGTATCCTGCGCCTGCTAGCTTTTATTTATATATTTTATTCTTTTGATTTACTTTTTTGATATTCTTTATATACTTTTTGGAATTCTTTTTCTCTCATTTCAAAAATTCTTAGTGCCATTTTCTTATGTGATTCGTCTAAGTGTGTATATGTTGCTAATTCCGCTTCTAAATCTTCTAATGTAAATGCTGTAACTTTCTTATATGCTCTTTCTGCTTGATCTGGATATCTTTCGAATATATGAGCTAGTAATTGCTCTGATGTTGGTACAGTGTAATTATAAGGAACTCCATATTGTGTTTTTAGTTCATATTCCATACTTTGTTTAAATTCTTCATCTGATTTTTCTAATGTCTTTTCAATCCACTCATTATTGATTCCCATTAAAAACATGTTGTGTGATGCTAAGTAATATGGTGATAGTGTTGCATTTTTATGGTCATACATATCTATATTTGTTTTACCGTGTATTCCTAGTTTTAGTCCAAACATTGCTCTATCTATAAGTTCTTGTCTCATTTTATCTACTTCTGTTTTTGAATACTCGTGCTTTGGTTTGCTTCCTCTACTAACTAGATAATATACATTTGATTCTACATATTCTTCAAAGTTCATTTTTTGAACTCTACCTCTATCTTGTTCTCTTCTTCTTTTTGCTGCTTGTTCATTTTCAGTTAAGTATGTACCTTCTATAACATCTTCTGCTGCGTGTGATACGTTGCTTCCGAATATTGGATCTATACCAGTATATACTAATGATGATTCAAAAAATGAATCTCTATAGGTTGTTTTATTTATGTCATTTATTAAATAAAAACCTAACTCTGTTTCTGGTACATTTATTCCACATTTTTTCCCTATAATGTGCATTAAATATGGCGTATAAAAGCTAGCGTCATCTGTTGATTTTTTATTATAAAGTAATCCGTATTTTCCAGCCTTTTTATTGTGTAATACATAATGTTTTCCTCTTTCTGGACCAATGGCTTGCATTACTACTTCGTATTCATCTGGATTAAATGCTTTAAATTCTGATTTTTCTTGCATATATTTTTCTCCTTTTATTAATATTGCTATTTTAACATACTTTCAGGCTTTTTTCAACTTTTAAAAGCTAGAGAATCACTTTTCTCTAGCTTTTATTCTATATATGGGTTTCCTCTATTAATACTTGGTTGATTATTTAATAGTCGTAGTGCATAGCTGTATTCTCTTTCTGTGAATCCTTTATCTTTATTGCATATTACCATAAAATTTTGTAATTCTCTACTTATTTCTGATGGATTATCTTCTAATATTATAAATTTTTCTATTTCTTTATGTTTTTCTAGATATATTTTTATTTCCATGTCTTTATTAAAATCTGTTGCTGGTGTATGTCCATATATGTATGTATAGTCGTCTAGACCACTATCATATAATATTCTTTTGTAACTTCTTAATATATATTCTCCATTTTCATCTTTTTCTTGTGTGTTTCTCCATTTTTTGCAATCTACAACAACAGCCATTTTCTTTTCTTTGCACAACTTATTTAATAATTTTATAGCATTGTAATTGTTTACTTTTCCGTCACTTGGATTATTATAGTCTTGTCTATAACTTCCATCTACATCATATCCACTACTTGTATTTATTACTCCATCAAAATCTAGAAATATTACATTCATTTTATTTTCCCCTTTTTTATATATTTTATAGTTAATTTTTTCTTATTTCAACTCTGTTTATGATATAATTTGTATATATTATTTATTAGGAGATTATTTATGAAAAAACAATATTGTGCTTCTGTTTATATTATTGATTTCAGAAATGAAACTGTGCTTTTAATGTTTAATAAAAAACTTAATAAGTGGTTGCAACCTGGTGGACATATAGAGGATGACGAGCTTCCTTTTGAAACCTGTATAAGAGAAGCTAAAGAAGAAACTGGCATGGATATATCTTTGTTAAACCAATATAATTTTACTAACTTTTGTTATCAGCCTGTTTTTGTTGAGCATTATATAAATAATGTTGGCGATATGATTGATTTCCAGTTTATAGGCACTCCTAAAACTAATTCATTATCTATTAATTCTGAAAATAATTTAGTTAAATGGCAAAAGATTGAAGATATTGATTTTCAAGATGATATTGATAATGAAATTAAGGTAAAAGTAAAACTTTTATTAAAAAAATATGTTAATTCTGATTCTTAATTGCATAACTTTTCAATTATTTCTTTATACTGTTTTATTGTTTTTTGATAACTTTCTATACTTATATGTTCATCTATTTCATGTGCTGTGACTGGCCCTGGTCCTAATATAATTTTTTTGACTTTAGGGTCTTTTATTAGACTTGCCTCTGTCATAAAGTTTGCTGTTTTGCCTTCTTTTATGAATTCTATTTCATTTAAAAAGGGTTTTATTTCTTCTATAATTTTTATTTCAAAATCGTATTTTAAAGCTAAGTCTTCAAGTTTTTCTTTTATTTTTTTAGTATGAATATCTTTTATAGTTCTGAAATCTAAACATGCTTTTGCTGATGCTGGTATTGAGTTTTTGGCACTTCCTCCCTCTAATATTCCTATATTCATTGTTGTATATGGTATTTCAAAATAATTTTCTTTTTCATTTTTTATTTGATTTTCATAAAAAATATTTAATTCATTTAAAGCTTTAATTGCATTTATGTTTGCACTTTTTCCTTTCTCTGGATTACTTGAATGTGCTTTTATTCCTTTAAAGTATAATTCACATTCTAATAAACCTTTGCCACCTACTAAATGTTCATTATTCGTTGGTTCTCCAAAAATCATTAGTTCTGGAAATTCTTCATTTGAATTTACTATATCATATGTTCCTGAAAAACCTATTTCTTCGTCATAGGTAAAATATGCTTTTATTCCATATTTTAATTTTGTTAAATCTATTTTAGATATACTTTCTATAAATGCCGCTATTCCACCTTTCATATCGCATGTTCCTAATCCATATACGTTTCCATCTTTTTCTGCTAATTTAAATGGATTTGTTTTCCAACCTTCTATATATTCTACTGTATCAGTGTGTCCTAAGAATCCTACTTTAGGATTTTCTCCATATTGCATTATTAGATATTTTCCTTTGTAGCTAGTTTTAAATCCTAGGTTTAATAACTTTTCTTCTATGTAATTTATTATTTCTTTATTTTCTTTGTCTTTTATTGTGTTATAACTTACTAGTTTTTCTAAAATTTCCATTTTTCCTCCTCTAACATGTTATTGTATCTTCTTTTTCTTCTATTATTTCTCCTGACAATATTACTTTTTCTTTTTTAGTTATTTCTACTTCCAATGTTTTTCCTGATGGTTGCATAATCTCAAATTTTCTTTTATTGCTTTTAGAAGCTTCAGCTAGTGCATATGCTATACTGCCTGAGCCACATGAATTTTCTTTAAATAGTGTATTGATTTCTTTTACCCATACTACTGGTATTATTTTATCACTTTTTTCTTTAAAAATTACACCTACTGCTTCTTTTTCTTGCAATTCTAATTTTTCTATTAATTCCATTGCTTTTTCTTTTAATTTCGTATTGTTTTCGTAATCTAGTAAAATTATTGTTATTCCTGATAAATTTACTTGTGTTATTTCATTGGTTCTTTTTTCAATTAATGTTCCACTCTGTGGTAATGGAATTTCGCACCATATTTTATTATTTTTAATTCCACTGATTATATTATAATTATTTATTTTTATATTCATATTTGTGGTTTTCTGTTTTTCCAAATAGTATTTTACTGCACTTCTTGTTGCATTTCCACAAAATTCTCCTCCTGCCATCGTTAGTCTTTCTTCTGTTTCTGAAATAAATCCTACTTGTTCTACTGTTTTTTCTTTTTCCATTATTTTGCTATTTATCTTTCTTTTTTCTTCTGTAGTATAATTATCTCCTATTACTAGTGCAGTTATGTTTCCTGCTGGGTTATAAATTTTATATCTTATTTCCATTTTTCTTCCTCCTCTAAAAACAAAAAAGTATATGTTTGATTTAATATTTTACTAATCATACATATACTTGCATTTTTTATAATTAATTTTGAAATTTAAATTATAATTTTTAACATGCTAAAAATGTATGACTAGTTTTAAGCCATACATGATGTCTCATTTTAGTTAAAACATCGCTTACTTTTAGCATTTTTTCTCTCCTTTTTTATATTTATATATTAACACCTATTAACTTTTTTGTCAATTTCTATTACCTCTTGAAATGATTTACATAATATGGTATAATGAAATATATTCTTGAATAATAAGGGGGTCATGTTTATGAAATCCGAATATCTAAGCAAGAATTTCATCCCTCTTCGGGACTACTATGATGAATCAGAGCAGCAATTGAAATCTGAAACGTTCTTGGTTCACATGGTATATATCATTTACCGGTATTCACGGTCTGGTGATCTCTGCAGTATTACTATCAATGGTATAGAGTATCCTCCTGACACGGAATTGGTATTTGATGAAGAAACTTTAAAACTACATATTAAATCATAGAACTCTCAATCGCGATGATTGAGAGTTCTATGTATTATTATTGAATTATTCTGTTAATTTTTTCTTTGGTGTTGGTACAACGATATCTTCCTTTTTAGGTTTTTTTCTATCGTTATCTACTATATCATTAATGTGATCTTCAGCTGGTGATATTTCTAAATTGCCATCACCTGGAACTATTTCTATATTTCTTTTTCCCATAACTTTAATCACTCCTTTTATTTTAACTCATATAATCTTTTAGTCTTTTACTTCTACTTGGATGTCTTAATTTTCTAAGTGCTTTGGCTTCAATTTGTCTAATTCTTTCACGTGTTACTTGGAATTCTCTACCTACTTCTTCAAGCGTTCTAGCTTTTCCATCTTCTAATCCAAATCTTAGTTTTAATACTTTTGCTTCTCTTGGTGTTAATGTTTCCATTACTTCTTCTAATTGTTCTTTTAATAATGTATATGCTGCTGAGTCTTGAGGTGCTGGTGATTCGTCATCTGGAATAAAATCTCCTAAATGACTATCATCTTCTTCACCAATTGGTGTTTCCAAAGATACTGGATCTTGAGCTATTTTTTGTATTTCCATAACTTTTTCAACTGTTATTTCCATTTCTCCAGCTATTTCTTCTGGGGTAGGCTCTCTTCCTAATTGTTGTAATAAGTGTCTTGAAGTTCTTATTAATTTATTTATTGTTTCTACCATGTGAACTGGTATTCTTATTGTTCTTGCTTGGTCTGCTATTGCTCTAGTAATAGCTTGTCTTATCCACCAAGTTGCATAGGTACTAAATTTAAATCCTTTTGTATAATCAAATTTTTCTACCGCTTTGATTAGTCCCATGTTTCCTTCTTGAATTAAGTCTAAGAATAACATTCCTCTTCCAACATATTTTTTAGCTATACTTACAACTAATCTTAAGTTTGATTCTGCTAATTTTTGTTTAGCTTCTTCATCGTCTTCTAGTATCTTTTTAGCAAGTTCTAGTTCTTCTTCAAATGTTAAAAGTGGAATTCTACCAATTTCTCTTAAATACATTCTTACTGGATCATCAACGCTAATACCTTCCATAGAAGTTACATTCATGTCTTCTAGTTTGATTTCTTCAACTTCTTCTAAGTCTTCTATATCTGGTTCATCATCGGTATCATCTTTTAAAACATCTACGCCTAATTCTTCAAATACATCAAATACTTTATCTATTTGATCTGGTGTAACATCTCCTAATTGACTTGCTAGCTCTCCATAAGTAATTTTTCCACTTTCTTTAGCTGTTTTTAATATACTATATACTTTATTATTTGCTATCTCTTCTTCTGTTTGTGGATTTTCAATTTTTTTAATTTCTTTTGCTTTCTTTTTTGTTGTTTTTTCTTCTTTTTCTACTTTCTTTTCTTCTACTACTTCTTTAGATTTAGTTTCTTTCTTTTTGCTTTCTTCTTTTTTAGTATCTTCTTTTTTTGAATCTACTTTTTTAGTTTCTGTTTTCTTTTTATCTGTTTTTTTGTTTTCAGTTTTTTCTTTATTTTCAATCTTTGGAGAAGTTTTTTTCTTTGTTTTTTGAACTTTTTCTATTTCTTCGTTTTCTTTTTCTTCTTTTTTAGTTCTACCCATATTTCCTCCTATTTCATTTTAGCTAATTGTAAAATAATTTCACTTAGCTCTCTTTCGAAACTAGCTATCTCTTCTTTTGTATTATTCTTATCTTCTAATTTAGTTAAAATTTCATTTCGTCTTTCTATTATTCTTTCTTTATTATAACTAGTAATTATATCTTCTATGCATTTACTATTGTCTGATATTTCATAATCATCTGCCATTAAACTTGTAAAATGACTTATTAAATCTTTGTCTTCCATAGAGTCTAATATATTGTTTACTTCTTTATTTTGCTCAATCGCTTCATATATTTTTTCTATCAGTTGCTGATTTAACATGTATTTTAAGTCTTCTTTTTTTATATTGTTTTTGATGTTTTCTCTTTCTTGAGAATTTCCATTTATAAGCAAATATATAATTACATTTTCTCTTCTTATTGTTGCTTCGTCTATTTTTGAGTCTTTTTTTCTTTCTATATTTGCTTTTGGCTTTTTATCATTTTCATTTTCTTTTGACTTATTTACATATTTTATCTTGTTTATCTCAGCATATATTGCTTCTTTTGATATACTATAGCTTCTTGATATATTATCTATTTGGATTTCTAGTTCTATTTGACTTTCTACTCCTACTAATATTTTAGCTATTTCTTGTAAAAATTTAATTTTATCATTTGTGTTTTCTAAATTAAATTTATTTTTTAATACTTTTATCCTGAATTCTACAAGAGATATTGCTTTTTCTATTAGTAAATTAAATCCTCCACTTCCATATTTGATAACATATTCATCAGGATCTTTTGCGCCTTCCATTTGTAATATACGTACATCGCATCCAAGATTTTTTAAAATTTCTAGACCTCTCATCGTAGCAGCTTGTCCTGCTGCATCTGAATCATAACTTATTATTACTTGTCCAGCATATTTTCTTAATAATCTTCCTTGTGCCTCTGTTAGCGCTGTTCCTAATGATGCTACAACATTTGTTATTCCTCTTTGGTATAATGAAATTGCATCCATATATCCTTCAACTATAACTATTTTGTCAAGATTACCTTTTTTAGCTATATTTAATCCGAATAAATTTCTGCCTTTAGAATAAACAATATTTTCTGGAGAGTTGATATATTTAGGTAATGATTTATCAAGAACTCTTCCACCAAATGCTATTACCTTTCCTCTAATGTCCATTATTGGTATCATTAGCCTATTTCTGAATCTGTCTATAAATTGACCTTTTTCATTTTTATTTACTAGACTTGATGCCAATATCTCTTCGTCATTAAAACCTTTTTGTTTTAGATGTTTATATAGCTCATTGTATGTTCCTGAATATCCTATTAAAAATGATTTTAATGTGCTATTATTTAATTTTCTTGTTTTGACATATTCTTGTGCTGGTTTTGCATTTGGTTTGTATAGATTTTCATGATAAAATCTAGCTGTTTCTTCGTTTATTTTAAATACTTTATCTTTTAGAAATTGACGTTTACTATATTGATCATTTTCTGAGGTTGGTAGTTCTATACCTGACTTCTCAGCTAGAAATTCTAACGTTTCTCTAAAATCTAAATTTTCTATTTTGCTCACAAAATGTATAACATTGCCTCCGACTCCACACCCAAAGCAGTGAAATATTTGTTTATCTGGTGAAACAGAAAAAGAAGGAGATTTTTCTTTATGAAAAGGACATAATCCAAAAAAATTTCTTCCACTTCTTTTTAATGTTACATATTGGGATATTGTGTCTACTATATCATTTGAAGATCTAATTTCATCAATTAATTCATCACTATATCGTACCATTTTGTTCCTTTCTTTTTATAATATTCGACATAAAGTATTGAAATCCTTCCAAGGTTACATAATTTTTTACAAAAATATTTCATTTTTGCTACAATAATATAAAAATATCTTAATATGAATGCCTTTTATTTATATTAATAGCTTACTCAATAAACTAAAAAAGGTATCCATTTTAGGATACCTTTTTATTTATTTTTTTGAATCAAAACTTATTAGTTGATGTGTAGCTAAAGTTTTTTGTACATCGATTACTCTTTGATTTTCTGACCCTCTCCAATCTAGGCTTGGATTTCTTTTTGCTTCATCAAATTGTCCATCAACTAAAACATCTATATATTTCATTGCTTCTTTGTCTTGTAAATTTTTTTCAAAATCGAACCCTGTCCATGCCCATACAGTCTTGTCAGGAAATTTTTCTTTAAATGCTTTTGCTAATTTTGTTGTTCCTTCTATATTTTTAGGATGCATTGGCTCTCCTCCTAATATAGATAATCCTGCAATATGTTCGTGATTACTTAAGTTTAAAACTTTTTCTATTGTTTCTTCTGTAAATTCTTCACCTTTTTCAAAATCGTGTGTTTCTGGATTAAAGCAGTTTTTGCAGTTAAATGCACACCCTTGCATAAATATTGAAACTCTAACTCCTGGTCCATCTGCTATATCCATTTTTCTGATTTTATTATATCTCATAATAGCATCCTCATATGTATTACTTTTTAGGCATCTTTATTGTCAACGTGTAATACTCTTTCTTTTATTTCTTGTGTTCTTCCTTTATTCCAGAAATTGCTTCCTATGTATCCACATGTTCTTCTTGCTACGTTTAATGTGTTATGGTCTTTATTTCCACAATTTGGGCAGTACCATTCACAATTATCATCAATTAGTATTTCTCCTGAGAATCCGCATTCTTGGCAGTAATCTGATTTTGTATTTAATTCTGCATACATAATATTTTCATATATAAATTTGATTAATTCTAATACTGCTGGAATATTATTTTGTAAATTTGGTGTTTCAACATATGAAATTGCTCCACCTGGACTTAATTTTTGGAATTTGCTTTCTAATTTTAATTTTGTAAATGCATCTATTTCTTCAAATACTGGTACATGGTATGAATTTGTTATGTAGCTTCTATCTGTAATTCCTTTAACTTTTCCAAATCTCTTTTGTAAGCATTTAGCAAATTTATATGTTGTTGATTCTATTGGTGTTCCATATATACTGTAGTCTATATCTTCTTTTTCTTTCCATTCTGCACATTTATCATTAAGTTTTTGCATTACTTCTAATCCAAATTTTTCACCGTCTCCACCGTCTGTGTGGCTGTTTCCTGTCATATATTTAACGCATTCGTATAATCCTGCATAGCCTAATGATATTGTTGAATATCCTCCATGTAATAATTTGTGTATTGATTCTCCTTGTTCTAATCTAGCTAATGCTCCATATCTCCATACTATTGGTGCTACGTCGCTTATTGCTTGTGCTAATCTTTCATGTCTTATTTGTAATGCTCTATGGCAAAGTTCTATTCTTTCGTCAAATATTTTCCAGAACTTTTTCATATCTTTTCCTGAAGATAATGCAATATCTGGAAGGTTTATTGTAACAACACCTTGATTGAATCTTCCATAATATTTACCTTTTCCTTCAACATAGTTTTTAGCATTTGCTATGTTTCCTTTTATTCTATCTGGTGTTAAGAATGATCTACATCCCATACATGGATATGCATCTCCATCTCCATATTGATTTATTTTTAATTCTTTCATTACTTTTTCACTTATGTAGTCTGGAACCATTCTCTTAGCTGTACATTTTGCTGCTAATTCTGTTAAATACCAATATTTACTTTCTTTTGATATGTTGTCTTTTTCTAAAACATAAAGTAATTTTGGGAATGCTGGTGTTATATAAATTCCTTTTTTATTTTTAAACCCTAACATTCTTTGTTTTAAGAATTCTTCTATTATCATTGCAACTTCTTCTTTGTATTCTTCTGATTCTCCTAAATACATGCATACACTTAAAAATGGTGCTTGTCCGTTAGTGTTTGTCATACTATTTACTTGATAGTTAAATGTTTGAACACCGTCTGCAACTTCTTTTTTAGTATCTTCTTGTGCAAATTTTTTACATTCTTCTTCTGATAATTTTCTTTCTTTGTATTTTTTATAATATCTTTCATAGCTATCTCTAACAAATGGGGCTAAATGACTTACTGAAACTGTTGCTCCACCATAACTTGAAGATGTTACTGCTAGTATTATTTGTGTAGCTATTGTTGCTGCTGTAATAAATCTATGTGGTTTTTCTATCATTACATCATTTATTATTGTTCCATTTTGTAGCATATCTTCTAAGTTTATTAATTCACAGTTATGTAAGGCATTTTGTGCAAAGTAATCTGCATCGTGGAAATGGATTATTCCTTCGTCATGTGCTTTTACTACATCTTCTGGTAGTAAAAATCTTCTTGTTATATCTGTACTTGTTATTCCTGCTAAGTAATCTCTTTGTGTTGTAACAACTCTAGCATTTTTGTTAGCATTTTCTGTATTCCAATATTCACTTTCTCCATCAATTAATTCTTTGATTGATTGATCTGTTGTATTAGATTTTCTAACTAATGCTCTATTATATCTATATGTGATATATTTTCTTGCTAAGTTATATTTTCCTAATTCCATTAATTTTTCTTCGATTATATCTTGAATGTCTTCAACTAAGATTCTATTTTTTCTTAGTTCTCTTACATATGTTGCAATCATTTCAATATCTTCGTCGGTAGCTCTTTCTTTTTTACTTACCTCTTCATTTGCCTTTCCGACTGCTAGTCTAATTTTTTCATCATCAAATTCAACTATTGTTCCATCCCTCTTGATTACTTTCATTGTTTTTCCCCCTATTTTAGTATTTCCATTGCAACATCTTTTTTGATATTGTTTTTTCTTTCGTTCGTTGAATGTATTTTACCATTCAAAAATATAATGTCAAACAGGTAGAATTTATGTAATCTTTTTTCTCTTTCTTGCTCTGTATGTACATTTGCTCCAACAGCATCTTGCTTTATGTGTTCGGTTACTTTTAGCGTTATTGCATATAACTGTAGGTGTAGGCAATTTAATATTACAAATGTTTTACATTTTTTATTTTTCAAAAAAATCATTTTTTCATTTTTCTCGTTTTTTTATTTTTTATTCTTTTTCTTTTTTTAAAACTTTTCCACTTTTTCTTTTATTTATATATATTTTTATCAACTTTTTCTTTTTACATTTTATAGTCATTTTTTATATTTTCACAAAAATCATTTTTATTTACCATTTTATTTCTTGTTCGTTTTTTTATATATCTATTTCTAATTATTTACCTTTAATTTTGCATTTTTATTTATTACATATAAAGAAATACACCTTGAAAATTCAAGGTGTATTTTCTTAAATATAATTTATTCTTATTTATTGAATATTTCGATAAATTCTTCTCCTTCGATTTTTTCTTTATCCATTAATATGTTAGCTACTTGTGTCAATTTATCCATATTCATATTTAAAATTTGTTCTGCTGTTCTATATGCTTTATCTATTATTGCTTTTACTTCTACATCAATTTCAGAAGAAGTTGTTTCACTATAATTTTTAGTATGTCCGAAATCTCTTCCTAAAAATACTTCTTCTTGACCTGTTCCAAATGTTATTGTTCCTATTTTACTGCTCATACCATATCTAGTAACCATGTCTCTAGCTATTTTAGAAGCTCTTTCTATATCATTACTTGCTCCTGTAGATATATCTCCAAGAACTAATTGCTCAGCAACTCTTCCTCCTAGTAATGATACTATGTTTTCTTCCATTTCAGTTTTTGACATAAATGATTTATCTTCTGTAGGTCTATACATTGTATAACCTCCAGCCATTCCTCTTGGAACAATTGATATTTGATGTACTTGGTCTTGTGTTGGTAAAAATTTACTTACAACTGCGTGACCTGCTTCATGGAAAGCTACTAGTTTTCTTTCTTTATCACTAATAACTTTTGATTTCTTTTCTGGTCCCATTGTTACTTTAATCATTGCGTCTTCTATATCTTGCATTGAAATTTCTTTTTTATCTTGTTTTGCTGCAACTAATGCTGATTCGTTTAAAATATTTTCTAAGTCTGCTCCAACAAATCCTGCTGTATTTTTAGCTATTGTTCCTAAATCAACATCGTCTGCTAATTTTTTCTTTTTAGCATGAACATTTAATATTTGTTCTCTTGCTTTAACGTCTGGTGGTGCTACTACTATTTGTCTATCAAATCTTCCAGCTCTTAATAAAGCTTTATCTAATACATCTGGTCTATTTGTAGCTGCTAATACTATAACACCTTCATTTGGTGCAAATCCATCCATTTCAACAAGTAATTGGTTTAATGTTTGTTCTCTTTCATCATGTCCTCCACCAAGTCCTGCTCCTCTTTGACGTCCTACTGCATCAATTTCATCTATAAATACGATACATGGTGCATTTTTCTTAGCTTCTGCAAATAAATCTCTAACTCTTGATGCTCCAACACCAACGAACATTTCTACGAAGTCTGAACCACTTATTATAAAGAATGGTACTCCTGCTTCTCCTGCTACTGCTTTTGCTAATAATGTTTTACCTGTTCCTGGGTGTCCTACTAATAGTACTCCTTTTGGAATTCTAGCTCCCATATCTGTAAATTTCTTTGGATTTTTTAAGAATTCTACAACTTCTTCTAATTCTTGTTTTTCTTCTTCTATACCAGCTACATCTGCAAATGTTAATTTATTTTTATCTGCTGGTGTCATCATTCTAGCTTTAGATTTTCCAAATGACATTGTTTTATTTCCACTTTGCGCATTTGGATTCATAAACATTACCCAAATAAAGAAAATAAATACCATTAGAAGTATTGTTGGTCCAAAGGCTTCTAATATACTTAAAAATTTTGATTCCTCTGTTTGTGCAAGTTTTATTTTTTCTTCTATTACTATATCTTTATCTGCTTCAGGATCTTTGTTTGTTAGTTCTCCTGAAATTTGTTCCATGAATGTTTCTATACTTGGAATTGTAACTGTTTTTTCAACATCATCATCTTTTAATTTTACACTTGCTGTTTTATTATCATCTTCAATTTGAATTGATTCTACTTTTTCATTTTGAATGTTAGTTAACAATTCTGAATATGACATTTTTTTATACATATTTCCGCTAATTGCTGATATTACCATTATAAATATGATTAATAATATGAGCCACATAGCAACTTTTTTAATTCCCTTTTTCAAATTATATTCCTCCTTAGTATGCGTACTAATATATCTACTTTACTATAGCATAACTATTTTTTATTTACAACATACTTTTTAAAATTGAAATATGTTTGTAATCTTTGTTTTATATAAGTTCAAAATTCTACTATTCTTCTATTTTTTCGAAATATATTTTTTTATCTTTTATGCCGATTTTTATTTTTTTTGTTGGTGCTATATATTTATTTCCTATATTATTATTTAATAATAATAATATGTCTTCTATATTAACTTTTTCTATCCCTTGTGTTGTTCCTAAAACTTCTTCTATTCCTTTTAATATTAATTTTTTTTGTATAATTTTTTCTTGTTTTATAAATTTTTTTGTGTCAAATCTTATTATTTTTTCTTGTTTTTCTAGCAAAATTTCTTTATATGCTTCTGTTGTTATTTTTTCTAAGTATTCTTCATTTTCTTTTACAATTTCAGATAGTCTATTTAGATTATTTATTATGTTTGTATTTAATTCTTTTTTGATATATGGAATTACTATATTTCTTATCTTGTTTCTTGTATATGTGTTATCTTGATTTGATTCGTCTATTCTTGGATTTAATTTTTTTTCTTCACAGTATTTTTCAATTTCTGATCTTTCTATTTCAATTAAAGGTCTTATATATTTTTCTCTTTTAGGTTCTATTCCTTTTAATCCTGATATCCCGGTTCCTCTAGTTAAATTCATTATTATTGTTTCTATTTTATCATTCAAATTATGTGCTATTGCAATTTTATTTGAATTTGTATTTTTTGATACTTCTTCAAAAAAATTGTATCTTACTTCTCTTCCTGTTTCTTCTAATCCTTTTTTATCTTGTTTAGATTTTTCTATAATATTCTCTCTTTTTATAAAAAGCTTTATATTATTTTTATCGCAAAATTTTTTTACATATTCTTCATCTTTTATTGCGTTTTCTCTAATCATGTGATTAACGTGAGCTACATATATTTGTAAATTGTATTCTTCTTTTAGCTCTAGCAATAAAGTTAATAAAGTCATAGAATCTGGACCACCTGATACTCCAACTATAACTGAGTCACCTTTATCAAGTAAATTATATTTTGCTATGATATTTCTTACTTTTTCTTGTAACATATTTTCTCCTTGTAATTACTAATTAAAAGATGAGGATATCATATAGGAAAGCATTTTAATCAATATTATATTAATATCTTACTCTATAATAATTATTTTAATAAATTTTGCTCTTCGCAATCTACAAAATAAAAAACTTTGTTTTTATATGGTAGATTGCTCAAATTCGCACTTCGTGCACTACGTTTACTTCGTTTGGTCGCTAGCGCATTTTATTAAAATAATTATTATAGATTAAGATTACGTTATAAAATAATCAATATACTTTCTTATATGATATTCTCATCTTTTATTACTCATTTTCATTTCTATATTTTTCTATATTAGCAAATTTCGTGTAATTTCCTAACCATAGAAGTTCTACTGTACCTGTTGAACCACCTCTGTGTTTTGCTAATATTACTTCTGCTATATTTTTCTTTTCACTGTCTTCATTATAATAATCATCTCTATATAAAAACATTACAATATCAGCATCTTGCTCTATAGCTCCTGATTCTCTCAAGTCTGATAGCATAGGTCTTTTATCATCTCTTTTTTCAGCTCCACGTGATAGCTGTGATAATGCTATTACTGGTATATCTAGTTCTTTGGCTAATATTTTTAATGAACGGCTTATTTCTGAAATTTCTTGTTCACGGCTAGCGTTCTTTTTCCCGCTACCTTGAACTAATTGTAAGTAGTCAATTACTACTAGACCTATATCTTTTTCCAATTTTAATTTTCTACATCTTGCTCGTATTTCCATTATAGAAATACCTGGTGTATCATCTATGTATATTGGTGATTCTGCCAGTCTTCCAGATGCATTAGCTAATTTAATCCATTCATTATCATCAATTTTTCCAGTTCTAATTTTATTACTGTCTACCATAGCTTCACTACATAAAATTCTGTTTGCTACCTGTTCTTTTGACATTTCTAGGTTAAAAATTACTACTGGCGTATTGTTATTTGCTGCTGCATGTGTAGCTATATTTATTGCAAACGCTGATTTTCCCATTGCAGGACGTGCAGCTATTATTATTAAATCTGATTTATGAAATCCTGATGTTTTGTAATCTAAATCTGTAAATCCTGTTTCTACTCCTGTTATATATCCTTTTTGATTATATAATTTTTCTAGTTCTGCAAATGTTCCCACCAATACGTCTTTTATTGGTGTATATCCTTTTGCTCCTTTATTTTGCATAATGTCAAATATTTTTTTCTCGGCTATATTCATAATGTCTTCTACGTCTTCTGTTTGATCATAACCTGCTGCAATCATTTCATTTGCTGTTTTTATTAAATTTCTTAGTAATGACTTTTCTTCTACTATTTTTATATATTTATCTACGTTAGTTGTTGTTGGTACTTTTTCTGGAAGCATAGCTAGATATTCTAATCCGCCTACTTGCTCAAATTTTCCATTTTCTACAAGTTCAGCTTTTACAGTTATGATATCTATTGGCTCTCCTCTTCCATAAAGCGAAAGCATGGCTTCATATACTGCTTTATTATCTTCTCTATAAAAATCATTATTTTTTAATACTTCTATTGCAGATATAACAGAATCTTTATCTGTTAACATGCATCCTAATATTGCTTGTTCTGCTTCTACATCATGTGGTGGGATTTTTCCTAATTCCATTATGCAGCACCCTTTCTATTTTATGAAACTACGTTTATTTTTAGTTTAGCAATTATTCCTTCATATAGCTTTATTTCAACATTATGAACTCCTATTGTCTTTATTGTTTCTGATAATAAAACTTTCTTTTTGTCTATATCTATTTTGTAGTCTTTTTTTAAATTTTCTGCTATTTCTTTTGCTGTTACTCCACCAAATATTTTTCCGTTTTCTCCTGCTTTTACTTCTAATTTCATTGTTATTGAATTTATTTTTTCAGCTATTTCTTTTGCTGCTTTTATGTCCATTTCTTTTTGATATGCTTTAGCATCATTTTTTGATTTTAATTTTGCCATATTTTCTTTGTTAGCTTCTAATGCTAAGTTTTTAGGAAATAAAAAGTTTCTTGCGTATCCATCACTTGCATTTATAACTTCATCTTTTTTTCCTACTCCTTTGATGTCTGCTAATAATATTACCTTCATATTGCCCTCCTTTTTAAAATTTTAGTCACTTATTTCTGAGAAATATTCATTAATTCTATTTATTAATTCTTCTTTTGCTTCTTCTATAGTCATATTTTCTAGTTGTGCTCCAGCTAATGTTATATGACCTCCTCCTCCTAATTTTTCAAGGATTACTTGTACATTTATATCTCCAATTGATCTTCCGCTTATGCAAATATTTTCTCCTGTATTTCCTAATACGAAAGATGCTGTAATATTGCTTATTGTTAACAATTCATCCGCAGCTTTTGCGCAAATTGTATTTGAGTCTTTTCCTATTTCTTCATATGTTGATATAGCAATTGTATCTGAAATCATATCAGCATTTTTTACTATATCTGCTATAACATTATAGCTTTCTAAGTCTGCTTGGAACCATTTTTTAACTTTTATAATATCAACACCAAATTTTCTTAGGTAAGCTGCTGCTTCAAAAGTTCTTACACCAGTTTTAAATGTAAAGTTTTTAGTGTCTACCATTATTCCTCCATATAAGCTTTCTATTTCTATTGGTTTTAATTCTATTTTTCTATCTACGTATTGAATTATTTCTGTTACCAACTCTGCCGCAGATGAAGCATATACTTCATGGAATGTTAATGTTGCATTATCAATAAAGTCTGTACTTTTTCTGTGGTGATCTATTACAACTATTTTTTCTGTTTTATTTAATAGTTCTGGTGCTTGAACAAATGATTTTTTATGTGTATCTACAACTATTAAAAGTGTATCTTTATCTATTAATGATAATGCTTCTTTTTTATCTATTATTGCTTGTTCATATTCTGTATCTTCTAGTGTATCTATGAATTTTCCTAAATTCATTCCTAAATCTTGTGCTACTATATATGCTGATTTTCCTATTGTTTTTGCTAGTCTATACATTCCCATTGATGAACCTAATGCATCTATATCAATATTTTGATGTCCCATTATTATTACGTTTTTTGATTCTTGTATTAATTCTTCAACCGTATGGGCTACTATTCTAGCTTTTACTTTTGTTCTTTTTTCTACCTCTAGTGAAGTTCCTCCATAGAATTTATATTTTCCTTCTTTTCTTACTATGCATTGATCTCCACCCCTACCAAGAACTAGTTCAATTCCATCTTGTGCTGATTTATATCTTTCATAATAGTTTTTTTCTTCGTTTGAAATTGACATACTTAGTGTAATTGGTAAACTAGAATCTATTTCTTTTACTAAATCAAGTACTGATATTTTATTTTTTTCTATTTCTGGCAAGAATTTTTGTTTGAATAAGATAACATATGCGTCTCTTTCATTTTTAATAACTAGTCCACCAGCAGTTGATGTCCAGTCATAAAGTGCTTTGTCTATTTTTGCAAGTACTATTGTTTTTTCTTCTGGAGATAATTTTTGTAATAGTTCTTCGTAATTATCTATCATTGCAATACATATACACATTTTTTCATTTATATATTGATCAAATAGAGTATTGTATTTAGTTTCGTCTATAAAGGTTAATGTTAATACATATTCTTTTTGTTTTCTTTTATCTCTTTTTTTACTTATTCCATATTCACATAACACTTTATATACTTTATTTTCAATTGTTATTTGTTTGCTTAATTCTTTTTTTTCTTTATTGTTTTCTATTTCTAGTTTTATTTCTTTAATTAAGCTTTCTACATATGTTATTACGTCAATATCTTTAAATTCTTTATTAAATTTTGGACTTTTATATAATATATCTCCATCTGTTTCAACTACTAATATTGGAATTGATGATTTATTTACTGTATTTCTTACTGTTGAATTCATTCCCCAAGCTACTTCTTCAATATGTGTTTCTATCTCTGTTTTCTTCTTTGTATTTGACCATATTGTGTATCCTATTATTAGTGCATAAAAAAGTATTGATGGTATTACCCATGCTATATCATATAAACATATTAAAACAAAGAGTAAAGCTATTATTACTAAGTATATCTTTACTCTTGATGTGAGCTTTTCTATTGTTTTTTTATCATTACTCATAAATTAATTCCCCTTAACGGTAATATTTTACTTCATCCAGCTTAAAAAGTCAAGTTTTGCAAGGGTTCTACAACTATTTAAAAAGTATATTAATTTATATTTTAACTTTAGTTGATATATTATAATAATCTTAATAAATAATGATTGTTTTAATAAATTTTGCTCTTCGCAATCTCCGAATAAAAAACTCCGTTTTTATATTGTAGATTGCTCAAATTCGCACTTCAGCAAACAAGTTTGCTTTCGTTTGGTCGCTAGCGCAATTTATCAAAGCAATCATTATTTATTAAGATATTAGTATGTCAAAATTAAAAGCAAGTATAAATTAATATACTTGCTAAAATACTATTTCATCTTTTTAATTCTTTCTATAGCTTCTATTGTATTTTCTTTTGTTCCAAATCCTGTTAATCTGAAATATCCTTCTCCACTTGGTCCGAAGCCTACTCCTGGTGTTCCTACAACATTTGCTTCTTTAAGTAATTTATCAAAGAAATCCCATGATTTAGTTCCATCAGGTAGTTTAAGCCACACATATGGTGAATTCACTCCTCCATATACTGTATATCCAGCTTCTTCTAATCCTTTTTTTATTATTTTTGCATTTTCTTTGTAGTAATTAATATTTTCTTTTACTTGTTTTTTCCCTTCTTCTGAATATATCGCTTCTGCTGCTCTTTGTGTTACATATGATACTCCATTAAATTTTGTACATTGTCTTCTATTCCATAACTTATTTAATTCTATTTTTTCTCCTGATTCTGTATAGCCTTTTAATTCTTTTGGTATTACTGCAAATGCACATCTTATTCCTGTGAATCCTGCTGTTTTTGAAAAACTTCTGAATTCTATTGCAACTTCTTTTGCTCCTTCTATTTCATAAATACTATGTGGCACATTTTCATCTGTTATAAATGCTTCATATGCTGCATCAAATAATATTATTGATTTATTTTCTTTTGCATAATCTACCCAAATTTTTAATTGTTCTTTTGTTAATGTTGTTCCTGTCGGATTATTTGGATAGCATAAATAAATCATATCTACTTTTTCTTTTGGTAATTCTGGTACAAAATTATTTTTTGCTGTTGCTGGTATGTATACTATATTTTCATATTTTCCTTGTTCTTTATTATATTTTCCGCTTCTTCCTGTCATAACATTTGTATCTAGATATACTGGGTATACTGGATCTGTAATTGCTACTTTGTTGTTTTCTGAGAATATATCTACTATATTTCCGCAGTCACATTTTGCTCCATCTGATACAAATATTTCGTCTGTATCTATTTGTATTCCTCTTGATTTGTAGTCATTATCTCTAATTTTTTCTCTTAAAAAATCATAACCTTGTTCTGGACCGTATCCTCTAAAACTTTCTGTTTTTTGAAATTCATCTGTTGCTTCGTGCATTGCTTTTAAAACAGCTTGTGGTATTGGTCTTGTTACATCTCCTATTCCTAGTTTAATAACTTTTTTGTCTGGATTTTCTTTTGTGAATTCTGCTACTTTTTTAGCTATTGTAGCAAAAAGGTAACTTTCTTGTAATTCTAAAAAATTTTCATTTATTTTAATCATTATAGCCTCCTATATATGATTAGTTGTTTTACCAAAAATAAATTATTATCTTTAATAGTTTCTTTATTATATCATTTTTTGATTTTTTTTCAAATTTAAATAAAAAAATAACTTAGTTTTTTATTTACTAAGTTATTTTATCTTTCTTGTTTTTTTATAAGTTTGGCATGCATTACCACTCTGTCATTTATTCCATAACAGGTAGATAAAGTTAAAATATTGTCATTTGCTCCTACATTTGTTTTAAAATCATATATACTTCTATTTTTTATCTTATTTATAAATTTTAAAAACTCGTTATTATTTGAAAACTCTGTTTGAATATAATCGTTAGTGTATGGTGTTTTATATATACTAAATACCTGCCATAATGTATTTTCTTTTGGTGTTGACATTTTAACTACATAATTTTGAGAATTACTATACCAATCATTATTAATTATATTTTTAAGACTTCCAAACATTGTACCATCTTCTCGTGAATGTCCATATATTATAGTATTTTTTTCTGTATTTTCAATGTTATTTCTATAATCTAAATATATCCATCCAGCACTATTTTCGCTGCCATCAAATGAGTGATTAAGATAATATTCATTATCAGAGTGTTGTACTACCGGATAATTAATATTTGTTCCATTTACTGTTATCCATGATACTGTTTCTTGATTTTCTTTTAATAAGTTTTGAAAGTCTACTTCTACATAATTCATTTTTATAAAATCCCAATATGGATCTGTAGGCAAAATTTCTTTTTCTTCTTGTATTTTTTCTTCTTCGCTTCCTGTTTTTTCAGTAATTATAGTTATATTATCAATTTTGTTTTTTTCTTTTCTACTTTTATTATTTTCTAAAACCCAGATATAAATTTTTATGCTGCTATATGCAATAATAACTATTGCTATGATTGTTATTATTATGGCTATTTTGTTTTTCTTTTTTACTTTTACTAATTTATTCATATATACCTCTTAAAAGAGCTATGCAAATTGCATAGCTCTTTTAGATTTTATTTTACTTTTTTGTTATATATTTTGAGCTTGCTACAAGTGTAAAAATTCCTATTACTAACATTGCTATATATACATTTATTTTATCTGCTGTTTTCGGATTTTTTTCTCCTGCATTTGGTATTACAGTACTTGGCGTGTTAGTTGGTGCTACACTTGGTGTAGTATCTGGAACTGCACTTGGTGTAGTTACTGGTGGTATAGCAACATTGTTTTTGCCATATATTACGAAGTCTGAGAAGTTTGGTGTTGTGAATTGAATATATCCATTATTATATGTCGCATCTAGTGTTCCTATTATTTGACCATTTTTTACATGTGCTACTTTGTAAATGTCATATGTAGCGCTTAATGGAATATTAATTTTATATTCTCCATCATTTACTGTTACTTCTGTACCAGTGTTATCAGTTATACATATATCAAATGCTTTTATATATTCATATGTATCAATATAGTTTTCAGTAGATTTATCTACTTCAACTGTTTTTAGTAAATAATTTTTGTTTATTCCTTTGCTACTTCTCATTGATATATTAGTAGTATTGTTAGAAAAATTTCTTTCATTTATTTGCATATCTGCTAATACATCATATTTGCTTGAATTATATAAATCTACTATTGTATTTTCTATTTGTTGTTGTTTTGCAGTATCAATAAATCCAGAAAATACTTTATCACCTATTATTATATATGGTGTAGCAACTGTATTTGTTGTACTTCCTAATAAGTAACTTTGTATTTTGTTTATTAATCCAAAGTTTGCTGGTGTATTTCCTACTTCATAACTTACTATTCTAAATTTTTCTCCATGTGTTGGTAATAAACTTTGAGCAACATAATTTAAAAAGTTTTTACAATTTCCACATCCTTTTTTTCTAAAAACATATACAGGTACTCTATTTGTGTCGTTTTGATTATAATTTGTAAGATCATATCCTTGAATGTTTTCATCTAAAAAAGCTTCTTCTAATGTTTCGCTAGTATATAAAGCTAAATTTAAATCAGCAGCATATACATTAATTGCACTTAAATAAATTATCATTAGTACTATTAGTATTGCAAAGCATATTTTTTTCATAATATTTTCTCCTTTATTTATTTTTAGATAAAATACCATGAACTTCCTAGTTTGTCAATATTTATTAATATTTTCCGCAAAAAAGAAACATCTTTTTTAGATGTTTCTATGTGTTATTTTCTATTGTCTGATATACTCTTTTAATAATCTTATTTTTATGTCTTTCTTTAATATATATTCCCCACAAATATATTATCAAAACAAATATACTTATGTTCTTGAAACTTAATATTAATATGCTTGCGAATATACTTAAAATTATTAGAGTGTATTTAGATATTGTTTCTATCATTTTTATAGTTTGTTTATATGTGTTTTTATATAGTAATATATTTTTTAAAATTCTCCCTCCATCTAAAGGATATATTGGTAACATATTTATAATAAATAACATCGCATTTACATATATAATTATTTCTGACTGAATCCACAGTCCTATTATAGCTGATAAAAGATTTATTACAGGCCCTGCTAGGTCTATTATTATATTGTTTATTTTTCTTTCTTTTCCATAATTTTTAAATTCTAACGAAATTCCTGCAATATTTAGTTCTAATTTATTTATTTTTAGTCCTAGTAATATTCCACTTATGATATGTCCTATTTCATGTAGTATTATAAAAACAAAGGTTATCGCAAATATGTCTACTTTTTGAGTTAATATATATAATAATAATATAAAAAATATTTTAAAATCTACTTTTGCTTTCACTCTGTCACCTGCTTTTCTATTATAGTGATTGGATCCATGTATTCTCCATTGGTTATTATTTCAAAATGTAAATGATTTCCGTGTTGAGTTTCCTGTGCTTCCTATTTTTGCTATTACATCTCCTTGTTTCACTTCATCTCCTATTATTTTTGATATCTCACTACAATGAGCATATACTGTTATATAATTTTCATTTTGTACTTTTATGTGTTTTCCCAAATTACCTTCCTCAGATACTTCTATTACATGTCCATTTATAGCTGAAACTATGTCATCTCCGTAATTACCTGCTATATCTATCCCTGTATGATTTCCATTTATGTTTTCGTTTTCTGATACTCTATTCCCAAAGCCTGATGTAATTTCTCCTTTATATGGCCATATTACTTCATATTGTTGTATTATTTCGCCATTTTCTTTTAACTGACTCGTTTCTGGCACTTCCGCTTCTGGTATAATTTCTTGTACAGTATTTTCTGTTTGTATTACTTCTTTTGGTTTTTCATTTATTTTAAATATTTCTTTTAAATTTATCTTTGTATTTAATATTGTTTTTATTTCTCCTAACCATTTTTGATTTAATATTTCTTTTGGATTTTGATAAATAACTATAGCTCCAATCACTAATATTATTAGTAAGATTTTTCCTATACCATTATTGCTTGCTTGTGCCTCTTCTGAGCGATATTTCATTCCATTTCTTCGATAATATATTTCATGAGCTTTTCTTATTTTTTCGTCTTCAGTTATCATATACATTACCTCTTTTTTCTTTTTTCTAAAGTATATGCATGTTTTTTTCATTTAGAATTAAGTTTATATTGTAACCTTTTATTTTTTGTTTCATATAATATTAGCAAAGGTAGGATTTTTTATGAAAAATAATGGTTTAGATTTTAAACATAAAGAGGTTATTAATATTTCTGATGGTCGTAGACTTGGTTTTGTTCAAGATGTTAATGCTGAACTTGGTTCTGGTATTATTACTTCTATTGTTGTTCCTGGTTCTTCTAGTTTTTTTAATTTTTTTGCTAGTGAACATTCTATAGTAATTCCTTGGTCTGCTATTAAATGTATTGGTGATGATGTTATTTTAGTTGACTTATAATGTTATTTCCATATTCTTTTAATATGTGCTATCGCACTTTTTTCTAATCTTGAAACTTGTGCTTGTGATATTCCTATTTCTTCTGCTACTTCCATTTGTGTTCTTCCGTCAAAAAAACGTTTATTTAATATTGTTTTTTCTTTATCATTTAATTTTTTCATTGCTTCTAAAATTGTTATATTTTCTGCCCATAATTCGTCTGTATTTTTTACATCTTTTACTTGGTCCATTATATAGATGCTATCTGCTCCGTCATTATATACTGGTTCTTGTAGTGATACTGGATCTTGTATAGCATCCAAGCTAAATGCTATTTCTTCAGGTTCTACTTCTAATTCTTTCGCAATCATTTCAATGCTTGGCTCTTTTCCTGTTTCTTTTGTTAATCTTTCTCTTACTTGTATGGTTTTATATGCTAAATCTCTTATTGATCTACTCACTCTAACTATATTATTATCTCTTAAATATCTTCTTATTTCTCCAATTATCATTGGAACTCCATACGTACTGAATTGAACTTCTTGTGTTATGTCAAAATTATCTATAGCTTTTATTAATCCTATACATCCTATTTGAAATAAATCGTCTGCACTTTCACTTCTTCCCGAAAATCTTTGTACCACACTTAAAACTAATCTTAGATTCCCTTGTATAAATTTTTCTCTTGCTTCTTTATCTCCTTGTTTTATTTTAGCTAATAGTTCCTTTTTTTCTTCATTTGATAATATTGGCAATTTTGAAGTATTTACTCCACATATTTCAACCTTATTAATCAAATAAAATACCTCCTTTAGAAATTATTTGTATTCAGTATTTCCTAAATTTGGTTTTTTATGCTTGTGCTTTATTGATTTTATTTATATTTTGTTATATAATTATTATGTTAACCACAAACGTTGCGTTATAAGGAGGACTATCATGATTTACAAAACTGAAGAACGGAGTTTCTACATTCACCCTGGCGTAAGCTGTATCTGTCGGCTCTCTGTACCCGACCTTTCAGCTGATCCAAATCAGGCTCAGGCTATGGGAAATTCGGTTTCTGAGAAAAGCGAAAATATCGACCAGTTTCTGACGGAGATTTTTTTCCCGCAGTATGTCCGCGCTTTGCGAAAGGCCGTGCTCGCTTACCTTGACTCAGACTTGCCGGAATATTTTCTGAATGGCCACCGTGTTCTTGTCGGTTCTATCCCGTTCTGGGACAATCGCCGTGCTGCATATTATCCCCATGATGACCTTATTTTTATCGATGCTGACACTCTCAACATCGGAGCCTGTGGTAATCCCGGGCAATTCATATATGGTCATGAACTTGGGCATAGAATTATGCGTTTTCGCGGGTCTGATGCCACTGATAAAGCCATTGACTATGCTTCCAGCGTTCTTGCTACATGCGATCGTGCTTTTCTGCTGGAGATGATGGCTGATGCTTTTGGATCGCTGATTTCCCGCGGTCAAACTTCCCGTTTTACGGAGGACTTCAGTCCGCATAAACAGGAGGGGCTGCAGTTGGCAGCACTTAGGCTCGCATGGTCCTGCTAATTGGTTCTTTTGGACCGAGATTTAAGTAAAGAGCACGTCACAATCAATCAAAAGATTGTGACGTGCTTTTTCATAATTCTACTTTTTTATTGCTAAGTTAAATCTTTATATATTATAAATCAATCTCTCCTTCAAATACTTTTAAGGCTATTCCTTCCATAGATACAGTTTCGTCGTCTTCTATGCAAATTTTCAAATCTCCTCCATCTAATTTTACATTTACTTCATTATCTACTTTTTCTTCTTTATACATTGCATAGCTTGAGGCTACTGCGCCTGTTCCACATGCTAAAGTTCTTCCTGCTCCTCTTTCCCATACTTTCATATTTATATTATTTCTATCTATTATTTCTACAAATTCTACGTTAGTTTTTTGAGGAAAATACTTATAGTTTTCCACAATTTTTCCATATTTTGCGACTTGCGCATCTGTTATTCCTTTATATTCTATTACCGTATGTGGGTTTCCTATACTTAAAAATATTCCTTCTATTTCTCTATCTCCCACCTTTAACATTAATTTGCATTTATTTGAATGGTATTTATAATTTCTTGGAATGTAAATTGGTAGTTTATTAATATCCATTTGTGGTTTTCCCATATTTACTTTGATTGACATTATTTTTTCATTTTGAGTAATGCATTCTACTTCTTTAATTCCTGCTAATGTTTCTATTTTCATTTTATTTTTGTTAATAAAACCATTTTCGTACATTAACCTTGCTAAGCATCTTATCCCATTTCCACACATATTAGCTTCGGTTCCATCACTATTAAATATTCTCATTTTGCAATCAGCAATTTTACTTTTTGAATATAATATAACTCCGTCTGCTCCTATTCCAAAGTGTCTATCGCACGCATATTTTGAAAATATGCTTAAATTATATCTACTAACTTTATCATAATCTACACAGATAAAATCATTTCCTAATCCTTGCATTTTAGTAAATTCTAACATAAAAAATTTCACCTCTATTAAAAAATATGAGGTGAATTTCTTTTTATTCTTATAAATTTATAATATCTCCATCTTCTGGAAATTCTATTGTTTTTATGTGATTATGTATATAATCACTTCTATGAATAGCATATATTTTTGTATTAGGATATTCTCCTGCTAACCACGCAGTTTCTTCTACTCCCATATGCATTCTTGTTGGAATTGTATTTGTTGCATCTATAAATGCAATATTGGATTTTTGGCATATTTTTTTTACATTTTCACATAATGTTGTGTCTGTTGCATATCCTACTGTTTTCCCTTCTTTTTCTATTGTAAATCCTAGCATTGGTTTGCAAGTTCCATGTTCTAAATCATATGCCGTTATTTTTACATTTTCATCTTCGTATATTTCTTCGTTTTCTAATTCTATAAATTTTACATTATAGTTTTCTTCAAAGTTTTTATATTTATCTTTATTACCATCTGCAAAACATAGTTCAAATAATTGTATTGTTTTTTCTTTTATTCCTTTTCCACAAATTATCTTGAATGTTTCTTTATTTTCTTTTCTTACACTTCTTCCGATTAATAAGTTAGGAATATCGACAAAATGGTCTGCATGTGCATGTGTTATTAATAAGTATTTCACTTTTTTTGTGTATATTTCCATATTTTCTAGTTTTTTTACAACTCCAGATCCTATATCTATAAGTATGTCATCAACTAATAAGCTTTGACTTCCTCTAGTAATTGACCCCATTGTTCCTGTTCCTAAACATGTAATTTTCATATTTATTCTCCTTAACTTTATCTTGTGTAAGTTATCTTCTTTTTCTTTTTTGGATTTGATAAGCAAAATTGCTTATCAATTTGCTTGGTAATATTTTTGATGCTAAATGTGTTAACTTCATTTTTATTCCTGGTACTATAACTAGTTTTTCTTCGAACATCTTATTTATTCCATATTCTGCGACATACTCTGCACTATATGATTTCATATTAAAATTAACATTAGCAACTTTATTAAAGTTCGTTTTTGTTGGTCCTGGACATAATGCACTTATATGAACTTCTGAACCTTCTTTTTTTAGTTCTGTATATATTGCTTTTGTATATGAAAGTACAAAGTTTTTTGATGCATAGTATTCTGCCATTAATGGTCCTGCCATAAATCCTGCTATTGATGATACATTTAATATATATCCTAAATTTCTTTTTTTCATATCTATTAAAAATAATTTTGTTAATATATGCAAAGCTGTAATGTTTAAATCTATTAAATCTAAATCTTTTTCTAAGTTCGTTTCTGTAACTAATCCATGTACCCCGAATCCTGCATTATTAACTAATACTTCTATTGGTTCATCTTTATACATTTCATGTAATTTCCATGCATTTTCTCTTTCTGTTAAATCCATAGCAACTACTTCTACTTTAGTTTTTACTTCTCTTTGTATATCTCTCAATGCTCTTTCATTTCTTGCTACTACTATGATATCATAGCCTAAATCACTTAAATATAATGCTATTTCTCTTCCTATTCCTGAAGAGGCTCCTGTTATTAATGCTTTCATTTGCCTTCCACCATTCTTAATATTTTTTCTTTATTTTTCATTACTGTGTCATATCCTATTTGGATACTTGCTTTAATGTTGTCAATGCTTAATAGTTTTGCATTTCGCATATCAATTTCAATACTTATGTCACTTATATCTTGTCCTTTTTTTACATCTTTTAAAGAAAAAATATCACATGCTCTTAGTATGACTGAAAATAGATTTTCTTTACCAGTAAATTCATCTAGTGTAAATGAAATTGATATTGTTTTATCTGCTCCCATGTCTGTTAATTCTTTTACTGGCATATTATCTACTGTTCCACCATCTATAAAGCAATGTTTTCCATATTCACAAGGTGTAAAGATTGCTGGAAAGGCCATACTTGCGCGTACTGCTTTTCCTATTGGAATATTAGATACATATTCGACATCCTTTGTTGTATTTATATTTTTTGATATAAATACACATTTGTTAGTTGTTTTTGCGTCTGCTGCTATCATTGCAAAATTCTTTTTTATATCTGTCATATTGTAAACTTGTTTTTTATTTGCATATTCTTCTACAATTTTTTCTACGCTTTCTCCTTTTATTATTCCTTGAACTTGTATTTTTCTATGCCACATACTTTGGAGTACGTATTTAATTATTGTTCTTTTTTTAATTTTCACTATTTTTTTGTAAGATTCTTCAGTTATTTTTTCCATTTCGCTAGGTGTATATCCTAAAGCATATAATGTTGCCATTGCAGCACCTGAGCTGGTTCCTGAAATATATTCGATGTTTATCCCTAATTCTTCTAATGCCTTAAGTGCTCCTATATGTGCTACACCTTTTAGTCCACCACCTGCTAGAGCTACTCCTATTTTCATTTTATTATCCCCTTTTTATAATGTCTTTGTATATACTTTTTGTGTTGGATATACTAATTCTATATTTTCTCTTTCTAGTACTGATAATATATCACAATTTACTTCTTCTTTCATTTGACAGAATTCACTATAATCTGATGTATTGATATATGCTACTATCCAAATTATATTAGCATCATTTTCTATACTATCTAAATGTACCATAACGGTATCTTCTATTACATTATTATTTGCTTTTAGTACAGTTTTTAATTTTGAAATACATCTTTGTATTGTTTCTGTACTTGAATTTAAACTTAATCTTAAACGTAATTCTAATCTTCTATTTTCTAGTCTGCTCCAGTTTTTAACGTATTCTGCAACTATTACTGAATTTGGTAGCGAAATAACTGCATTATTAGTTGCTCTTAATCTTGTACTTCTAAAAGTTATATCTATAACTGTTCCTTGAAATGCTCCTACTTCTATATAATCTCCTATTTCAAAAGGTTTATCTGTTAGTATTGTAAAACCTCCTATTAGGCTTTTTACAAAATCTTGGAAAGCTAATGCTACTACAGCACTTCCTATTCCTAGACCTGCAGCTAATCCTCCTAAATCATAATCAAAGTCTTCTTTTAAGATTATAAATGCTGCAACTATGTAAATTAGTGCTTTTAATATTTTTCCTATAAATGAGTTTAGTGCTTCATTTCCATTAAATTTTGTAGAAGATTCTAACTTAGTAAAAAATGTTGAATCTGGCTTTAAACAATTTGCCAGTGCTTTGGCTATTGCTAAAACTAATAATGATTTAAATACTTTATTATAAAGATTTATTACTCCTTTTGGTAATTGTAAATAATATATTGCAATTCCAAATCCAGCTACTGTTATCATAAATTTTATTGGTTCATAAAATCCACTATTTACTATTTTAGTATCTACTTTGAATAACTTATGAAAAATATATATGATAATATGTGCAATTATTGGACTTAGTAATCTAGCACCTAATATTATTGCTAATGCTATTAGATATGTAATTGTACTATTTATATTTACAGAAGTAACTGCATCTGTCATATACTTTCTCACTTTCTTTTGTTATTTTAACGTTTGTATTATATAATATAAAAGAGTTTTTTTCAATAGAACCAAAAAAAGTATTCTATGTTTTTGTGATTCATAGAATACTTTTTATGTTCCTTGTTCTCTTGCTTTTACTATAACTCTGTTTTTATTATCATTTGTACATGTTATAACTGTTATTTCTTTTTTACCATGTGTTATTTGAGATGTATCTTTTGTATTATCTTCACTAACTACGTGTTTATCATATACTACATAATTTATTTTTCTTCCATAGTTATCTGCTATTTCTATTATATCTCCATTTTCTAGTGTTGGTACTTTGCTAAAGAACATTGAATTTCTATAGTTGTGTCCAACTATACAAAAGTTTCCTACTTCATTTGGATTTGCTCCATGGAATTTACATGGTGAAATTTTTAATAATTCATCTGACCAGTGGTCAAGTATTGGATATGATAAATCTATTTTTGGTATGTTAATTTTTGCTATTGAATAATATTGGTCTCCACTTTCAGCTGTTAATACATTTTTAGGTGTATATGTGTTTGATGTATTTGGAGTAGTAGTCGTTGCTGTTGATGGATTTAAATTGTCTGGATCTATGGTTGTTTCTGCATCTTCTTCACTTAATATAACTACCATTCTTTCATTGTCTTCTATTCGAATTGTTGTATCATCATATACATATGTACTTTGCATGTCCTCAATTTCTTGTACTTCCATATTAGCTAAAATTTCTTGAGCTTTTTTCTCTCCTGAATATTTATCGAATTCAGCATATATATAATAAGAAAATAAAAGGCACAACAAAAAAACAGAAATTATAAAGTCAATTTTATATAACTTTTTCTGTCTTTTCAATTCTGGTGTTATATACAATTTCTCTGTTATAAGAATTTGATTCATCCAGTTCTCCTTTTCTATCATTTTTATTATATCATGTTGCTTTTTCTTTGTATATATGTGTAAAACAAATGTAATTATCCTTTAAAATATTCGTATTCTTTATATGAAAAAAAGAGGTATCGCCTCTTTTTATTTATATTTTCTTATATTGTTAATTTAATGGTATAAATTTTTTCACAATATTTTCTTCTACTGTGTTTTGTTCTAATGATGCTATGTGATCAGCATAAGAAGCATTTATTTTATTTTCAACCATTGATTCTACTTCTGTAAGTTCTTTTTGTTCTGCTAGAACCAATTCGCTTACTAGTATTTGTTTTGCATTTAATAGCATTTTTTTCTCTCCAGTTGATAAGCCTTTTTCTTTTTGTTTAAAACTTAAGTTTCTAACAATATCAGCTACTTCATAAATGTTTCCTGTCTTCATCTTTTCCATATTGTCTCTATATCTTTTGTTCCAATTCATAGACATTTCTGTGCTTTCATGTTCCAAAACTTCAATAACTTTTTGAGCTTGAACTTTATCTATGATGTTTCTTACTCCGATTTCTTCTGCTTTTGCAGTAGGAACCATAACCTTTACCTCGCCTGGCATTTTGATGATGTAATAAGATTGTCTTTCATCAAGAATTGCTTTCTCCTCTATTGATTCAATTACTCCAGCGCCATGCATTGGATAAACAACTTTGTCACCTACATTAAACATGTACGGGTCACTCCTTTCAGGTAAATTTTATTTTTTTAGCACATACTTATTATACACTAATTTCTGCTAAAAGTCAAAGAGTTTGTTACAATTAATTCACATAATTTTTTCTTTTTCATATCTTTTTTTGTTTTTCTCTTGTGTGGTTGTAGTATTTGGTTACTTTTATGTTATTAGTTTATATTTTCTGTAAACTTTTTCCTTTTTGTACAAAAAAGATGACCTATAATTGGACATCTTTTTTATTTTTATTTATTAGTAGATCCAAATCCGCCTACTCGTGTTCCTTCTGCATTATCATTATCTGAAATATAGTATTTTTGGAATATTGCTTGACCTATTATATCACCTTTTTTTATTTCTAAATCTTTATCAAAAAAATTATAAAAAGCGTACATAAAGGCTCCATCATTATCTGGATTACCATAGAAATCGCAGTCTATTATTCCAACACTGTTGGCCATTACTAATCCTTTTTTTCCTGGATTAGAACTTCTATTGCATAACATTAAATATTCGTCTTCTGGCATATATGCTTTTATTCCCGTTTTTACTAATGTTGGCTTTTGACCGAATTTATATGCTGGTATTATGCAGTCTTCTGCTGCTTCTACGTCATATCCTGCAGAATATTTTGTTTTTCTTTCAGGCAAATTAATATTCATATTTTCGAAGCCTTTTGCTACTTCAAATCCTCTAACTTTTTCCATTATTTATACTTCCTTTCTTTTTTCTTCAGTTATTGTATATTATTTATACTTATTTTTCAATATTGTATATTATATATTACATAAAAAAACTCTTTGATTTTTATTTCAAAGAGTTTCATAATTTATTTTTTCTTTTCTGTTCCTTCTACATAATCTTGATCATTTATTTGATCTATTCCGTAATTTTATTAGTAATTGTTCTTTATCTTTCCAATTATCATCATTATGTCTGCATAATTTTCCATTTTTGTCTACTACTAATTTTTCTTCTGTATAATACTTTCCTAATATTTCTTTTTGTTCTTCAGCAGTTAGTGTTATTCCTTGTGTAGTGCCTTTTACTGCCTGTTTTGCTTTTACTTCACTTTCTACCCTACTTTTTATTGTTCTAATTTCTTCTTCTATTTTTGCATTTTCAGCATTTTCTATTATAGCTTTATCTCCTACACTAAATCTTATTAACACTGTAGCTATTATCAGCATAACAATAATAGTTACTATTAGCATTAATAAGGTTACTCCTCTTTCGTTTTTTATATTCATATTTTTCTCCTTCTTTATAGTATATATATTATATTTTTTTATAATTTTAGTCAATATGCTTTCTTGTTTTATTTATATGCTAATGTTATAATTTTTAATGTATTAAAATTTTATTTTAATATTACTAAGGAGAAAAAATGATTAATTATTATGAAATTTTAGAAGTAAGCGAAAAAGCTTCTAAAGAGGTAATTGAAAAAGCATATAAAGCTCTTGCTAAAAAATATCATCCTGATTTAAATCATGATAATCCTAAAGATGCTGAAACTAAAATGAAGCAACTCAACGAAGCTTTTGATGTTCTTAGCGATGATTCTAAAAGGGCTAATTTTGATAATATCTTGGCTAAAAAAAGAAATCTGGAAGAAATGAAAAAACAATCTTCTAATGATATTAGTGCTCAAGCTAGAGTCAATAATATTGCTGATGCTAACAAAATTGCTTATTCTAATAAAGGATATTATACTGATAACGAAGATAATTTCTATGTAAATACGCATAATATGGATGATAAAACTAGACAAAAGTTGCAATCTAAACTTCAAGAAAAATATTTAGAAGCTTATGATGCATATCTTCGTGAACGTGGGTATAAATTAAAATATAAATGGACTTTTAAAAGAGTAATGCATGTGATTTTGGCTGTAATTATAGCTATTGCTATTTTTACTATTCTTTTCTTTATTCCTCCTATTCATGAATATTTTGTAGGATTATATGAGGAAAATGCTGCTATTAAAATTATTGTTGATTTAATAATTTCTTTTTTTAAGGCTATTTTTAGTATTTTTTAATCTTATAAATGAAATACAGATATAATACATTTAAAATTTTGCTCTTCGCAATCTCCGAATAAAAAACTCCGTTTTTATATTGTAGATTGCTCAAATTCGCACTTCACTCACTTAATATTTTAAGGAAGTTAATTTAAAACCAGTTTTAAATTAACTTCTAAGACTGTAATAAGCAAAGCTTTAACAGTCTTAGAAGCTAGCGCAATTTTAAATGTATTATATCTGTATTTCATTTTTAAAACTTAAAAAACAAAACAATAAAGACTAGTTATAAAACTAGTCTTTTATTATATTTATTATTAATACCAACCTGTATTGTGTGAATGTGCTAAGGCATTGGTTGGAGTTCCATATCTTCTTTGAATATAGTGAAGTCCCCAATTTATTTGTGTTTCATAATTTGTTAAATAGTCACTTCCAAAGCTAGACATTTTGTTTGCTGGTAATGCTTGTGGTATTCCATATGCACCTGAATATCTATTTTGTGCATACATGTTCCAGTGACTCTCTTTTTCCCATAGAACAACTAAATTATAGAAATCTTCATCACTCCATCCATACTCACTACATCTTTGTTTCGCATATGCTTGACATGTAGCAGCTTCTGCACTAGCTCCATTTTGAATTCTGCTTGCTGCTGCAGCTCTACTACTAAGTTGTGTAGATACTTGAACTATTTTGTCTACTGGTTCTTGGATTACAACTTCTGATATTTGAGTTCTTTCTATTTCAACATCATTTTGATATTTTATTTTATATGTTATTTCTTTTATTCCATTTTTACCTTCTTGAAGTATTCTGTTAACTTTTTCTCCATCAGTATTGCTTGATGCTACTTCTCTTGTTATTGTTTCAAATGGAATTTCTACAGTTTCTTTTACTATTTTTTCTACTATTTTTTCATTTTGATCGTTCAAGATTTCGTTGCTTTCTATTACTTCTGCTAGGGCTTGTTCATCTGGAACTTCTTTTATTTTATCTTTTCTAGTAATTGTTATTGTTTTGCTAGAATCAATATTTTCTAAAAATCCAGGTGTTACTACTTCTGATTCTAAAATGTAAATGTTGTTTTCTTTTAATATATCATTTACGTTTGAATGTGATGTAATAACATTTAACTCTGTTCCGTCAGAAAATTTTATTGTTACACTATTTACTGATTGATTTCCTGCGAAAACTCCTATTCCTAATAAAATGATTAATACTAAAGCTATAAAAACAATTCTTCTTATTATCCCAGTGGATAAGTTTTCATCTGTTTTCATATATTCCTCCTTTAGATATAACATCTAAATTATACTATTTTTGTTTTTTTTTGTCAAATTTTAATACTAATAGCTTGCCCTAATTTTTATTTGTTTTTTATATTATATGATTGTTTTTCATTTTTATTACTTTTATTTTTTTTATTGTATTTTACTAACATATATGCTATTATCCTTTTATATAAAGGGGGAATTATTATGTCATTTGCAATAATTGTTCTTGTTGTTATACTTGTAGCTTTTGCTATATTTGTCATTTCAGTATACAATAGCTTAGTATCATCAAGAAATCAAGTTCATAATGCTTGGGCTCAAATAGATGTAGAATTACAAAGAAGATTTGATTTAATTCCAAATCTTGTTGAAACAGTTAAAGGATATATGAGTCATGAAGAAAATGTTTTAACTCAAATAGCTGAACTTCGTTCTGCTTGGACAAATTCTAAATCTATTTCTGAAAAAGCAAATTTAGAAACTCAACTTTCTGGTGCTTTAAATTCAATTTATGCTGTTGCAGAACAGTATCCTGAATTAAAAGCAAATACAAATTTTTTAAGCTTACAAGAAGAACTTTCAAATACAGAATCTAAATTATCTTCTTCTAGAAGTTCTTATAATACAATGGTTACAAATTATAATACTAAATTAGAATTATTTCCAAATAATATAATTGCTGGTATGTTTAATTTTAAATCAGAAGAATTATTTAAGGTTGAGAATGAAGAAGTTAAACAAAATGTAAAAGTTTCATTTTAAAAAGATTACCTATCTTACGATGTCAAAAGGATTGATAAAATCTAAATTTTATCAATCCTTTTTCTTTGTAATATGGGCAATCTTTTTTTAATGCTAAATCTATTTTTTTAATTCTTCTATGAACATTTTGTTAAGCATTTGTGGATTTGCTTTTCCTTTTGTTTCTTTCATTGCTTGTCCTACTAAAAAGCCAAGAGCTCTATCTTTTCCACCTTTGTAATCAGCTACTGATTGTGGATTATTTTCAATTATTTTTAGTACGACATCTTTAATTGCGCTTTCATCAGATATTTGAACCCAACCTTTTTCTTCTATTATTTTACTTGGTGATTTAGGATTTTCAAATAACTCATCTAATACTTTTTTACCTATGTTGTTGCTTATTGTACCTTTGTCTATTAACTCAACTAATTCTCCTAGCTCTTTTCCTGTAAATGGTATTTTGTCAGCTTCTTCTTCTTTTTCATTTAAAATTCTAGCTATGTCTGACATTAACCAGTTGCTAACAGCTTTAGGATTTTTAGATTTTTCTGTTGCTTCATCAAATATATCTGAATAGTATTTTGATGATGTAACAAAGTTTGCTGCTTTTTCTGATAATTCATAGTCTTTTAAATATCTTGCTTTTTTAACTTCTGGTAGTTCTGGTAGATTTTTTCTGATATTTTCTATATATTCATCTGACAACTTTATTGCTACTAAATCTGGATCTGGGAAATATCTATAATCTTGTGCGTCTTCTTTATCTCTCATTGGGAAGGTTTTTCCTGATATGTCATCCCATCTTAATGTCTCTTGTGTAATTGTTCCACCATTTTCTATAACTTCTACTTGTCTTTCTGCCTCATATTTTATAGCTCTTACTATTGATCTAAAAGAGTTCATATTTTTCATTTCAGTTCTTGTTCCAAACTCTGTAGCTCCTTTTTTTCTTACTGATACGTTAACATCAGCTCTTAAAGATCCTTCTTGCATCTTACAGTCTGAAACTTGAATATACTCAAATATTGATTTTAATTTTCTTAAATAATTTTCTGCTTCTTCTGCGCTTCTTAAATCTGGCTCTGAAACTACTTCTATTAAAGGAACTCCTGCTCTATTTAAATCTACAAAGCTTCCTCTTCCATAGTCATCATGATTTAATTTTCCTGCATCTTCTTCTATATGAATTCTTAAAATTCTTATAGTTTTCTTTTCTCCAGCTTCATTTTCTATTTCTACATTTCCTTCATAACATAATGGCTGATCAAATTGTGATATCTGATAAGCTTTTGGAAGATCTGGATAAAAGTAATTTTTTCTATCATTCTTACTATTTTGTGATATTTTACAATTTGTTGCTAATCCTGCCTTTACTGCATATTCTACTACTTTTTCATTTAATACTGGTAATGTTCCCGGCATTGCCATACATATAGGACAGCAATGTGTATTTGGTTCTCCTCCGAATTCTGTAGGACAAGAACAGAATATTTTTGTTTTAGTTGATAATTCGCAGTGAACTTCAAGACCTATAACAACTTCATAATCTTCTATTGACATTTGCTTTCCTCCTTATTTTTTGAATTCTGGTTTATAGTTATCTCTAAATTTTACTTCTTGTTCTAATGTATATGCAGCTCTATATATTGTTTCTTCATCAAAATGTTTTGCTATTAGTTGTACTCCTATTGGCATTCCTTCTTTATCTACTGATACTGGTAAGCTCATTCCTGGTAGTCCTGCAATATTTACTGGTACAGTACATATATCTGCTAAATACATCTCTAATGGGTTATTTGATTTTTCACCTATGTTAAATGCTACTGTTGGAGATGTTGGAGTTAATATGATATCATATTTTTCAAATAATTTTTGATATTCGTTTCTTATTACAGTTCTTACTTTTTGGGCTTTTTTATAATATGCATCATAGTATCCTGATGATAATACATATGTTCCTAGCATTATTCTTCTTTTAACTTCAGCTCCAAAACCTTCTGTTCTTGAGTTTATATATATTTCTCTTAAATTATCAAATTTTTCTGCTCTATATCCATATCTAATTCCATCAAATCTTCCTAAGTTTGAACTAGCTTCAGCACAAGCAATTATGTAATATACTGCTAATGCTTCGTTTCCTATATCTAGGCTACATTCTTCAACTGTTGCTCCTAATTTTTCATATTTTTTAGCAGTTTCTAATATTGCATTTTTTACTTCGCTATTTATTCCTTCACCTAAAAATTCTTTTGGCATTCCTATTTTTAAGCCTTTTACATCTTTTACTAAGCTTTTAGTATAATCTTTTTTATCCATATTCATAGAGGTTGAATCTTTTGGATCATGACCTGTTATAACGTTTAGTAATATTGCATTATCTTCTACGTCTTTTGTAATCGGTCCTATTTGGTCTAATGATGATGCAAATGCTACTAATCCATATCTTGAAACTAGCCCATATGTTGGTTTTAGTCCTACAACTCCACATAATGAAGATGGTTGACGTATTGATCCACCTGTGTCACTTCCTAAGGCCCATGGAACTAAATCAGCTGCTACAGCTGCGGCACTTCCTCCTGATGATCCTCCTGGTACTTTGTTTAAATTCCATGGATTATGTGTTGGATGAAAATATGAATATTCTGTAGAACCTCCCATTGCGAATTCATCCATATTTAATTTTCCTAATGAAATTATTCCTTCATCTTTTACTTTTTTAACAACTGTTCCATCATATGGTGAAACAAAGTTTTCTAGCATTTTTGAGCTACATGTTGTTTTTACACCTTTTGTACACATATTATCTTTTAGCCCTATTGGTATTCCTGCTAGTTTATCTCTTTTTCCTTCTTTTTTTATTTTTTCATCTATTGCTTTTGCCTTTTCTAAGGCTTCTTTGTCTGTTACTGTAACGAAGGCTTGTACATCTTTTTCTTTTTCTTCTATTCTTGATAAATAACTTTTTGTTATTTCTTCTGATGTAAGCTCTTTTTTATCTAGTTTGTCCATTAGTTCGTGGACTGTAAGTTCGAAAATCTCCAATTTAGATTTCTCCTTTCTCTATTTTTGAAACTTCTTGGCATATGTGTGGCCATGAATATACTCTTGTTATTTTTTCATCATTATATTTTTGGTTTGTTTGTGAGTCCATTATAAATGTTCTTATTCCGTTTTCAGTTAATTCTTTGCAATTTTTAAAACTATCATCTATGAATAAATCTATATTATATTTTTTGCATGATTCTAGTTTTGTTCCTGCATTTAATATTAACTCATCATATACAATTTCATTATCTTCTAGCCATTTTTTCGTTATTTGTTCTACTTCTTTTTTCTCAGTATCCCATCTTGCTGTTATTAAATATATTTTATTATTTTTTGATAATTCTTTTATGCTCTCACTTGCTAATGCTTTTGCTGTTACTTTAGGTAGCATTTTCAAATAATATTTTTCCCAAAATATATTTTCTTCTTCATCATTCCATTGATGTAATGCTTTAGTATATTTATGTGTTGCTAATTCTGTGCTTCTATTTAATACAGGGCTTTTATGTAATTCTTCTATTTGATATTTTTGAGCATGTGGAATTACTGTTTCGTAGGTATTGGAAATTGTGTCGTCGATATCGATTCCTATATTCATTTCTACTCCTTGTTAAAAAATAATTACAACTTTAGTTTATTTTTGTATTTTTTTATTTATTTTAATTTATTACTTTTGGTATTCTAAACATTCCCTCATCTTGACTTGGTGCGTTTGCTAATAATTCTTCTTTATCACTTTCATTAATTATTTCATCTTTTCTAAATACATTGTATTTTTCATTTATTCCTATTGTTTCGTCTATATTATCTGTTTCTACTTTATTGATTGTATCTGCAAATTCAAGTATTTCTTCAAGATTTTTTTTGTAATTTTGAATTTCATTTTCTTTTAGGTTCAATCTTGCAAGTTTGGCTATATGTAGTACTTCTTCATCTTTTATCTGCATATTCATCTCTCCTTTCAATATTTGTAAATTATATACCTTATCCACTTAAAAATCAATACTTTTACGTCTTATAAAGCAAACGAGGCAAGTCTTTTCGACTTACCTCGTCTATGTACCTGCAAGCAACATTTTACTTGCAAAAAATGATTAGATGCTGATGTAGATGTCGAGGCTTGCATTTTCAATGTGAACTCCATGAGCTTCTTTCGGCGGTTCGTATCTTGCCTTGAAGTTTTCTATGTAGTTGAAAATGAGCGCCACTTTTTCCATTACAATGTAGAATTTCTCTTTCTCCACATACTTTGGATGATATTTTTCCTTGCCGTGTTCTAATACAGGCTTTTCGCCTTCTTCATTCAGCTCAAGATTTATCCAGTAGTTTTCCAGTGCAGGAATGTTGTTTTCTTCATCAGAATGTAGCCGGCCGATAATCCAATTAAACAGGCCTTCAACTTCCATTTCAGTTGATGATTCCTTGCTTACCTTTCCACTTTCAAAATCCAGTCTTTTTTTAACCCGGTTTATTAGCAGTTCTGCCTGGATTAAATAATTTAGTCCAACCATTTTTCTCCTCCTTAAAAGTTTGAAAGATTGTTATAAGTTTCTGGTTTGCGATTCGCAAATCTTTATTATTTTATCATGTTTTGCTCGATTTTCCAATTAAAAAACCCGCTATTTTGCGGGCTTTTTAGTTTTATTATTTATCAAATACACTATCTTTTCCATCTGATAGCATTTTTACTTGATTTGTTTTTAATAGTTTATTTTTTATTATTAATGCAATAGATTTGGCTGTTTGTGCCATTTTCTTTACTTTATTTTTAAAACTATTTTCTTCTATTAAATTATTCTCAAATTCTTCTATCTCTTCATTTATTTTTTCTGCATTTATTTTGTATTCTGCATAAATTAATTCAGAAATATCTTCTTGACTGTTTACTTTTAATAGCTTTATTTCTTCTTTATTTAATAAAACTATGTATTCTCTTATGTCGTAGATTCTTGTTTCAATGTTGTCTATGTTAAGAACTTTTCTAGTTTTTGCTACATTTGGTATCTTTTTTATTCTATAATTTAAGTTTTCTGATATTACTTCTGAATCTTTTCTAGAATCATATTCATATCCATTTTTAAAGTTTACTCTATTTATAGCTATAAAATCGTTTCCATAGAATAGTAAATTTACTGTTCTTTTTTCGTCCTTTGCTATTAGTGCTTTAACTTTGCTTAATTCAAAATTATCTATTGTTCCTTGAAATTCTAATATTGTTTTACTAATTACGTTATCAACTTCTTCTCTCGCATTTAATTTAACTTTTGTTTCTCTTTTTTCTAAATTCTCTTCCACTTTTGTACCCCTCTCTTTTGAAAGTGAGGTAATTATATTTTTCTAGTTTTTATAAGTCAATTACAACAAATTTTCAATTAAGTAACAAAGTGGCTATTTTTACATTTCTTTTATTAATTCTTCTATTTTTTGTTTGTCAAATATGTATTTTTTGTTGCAGAAACTACATACTGTTTCGATATTTTGTTCGGTTTTTATTAATTCTTCTAATTCTGTTTTCCCTAAAGAAATAATTCCTTTTTCAAACTTCTCTATACTACAATTACATTCATACTTTGGCTTTATATTTTCTTCTATTACTTCTATGTTGTTATCTCCTGTAATTTTTTGTGCAATTTCATCTAAATCTGCATTTTCATTTAACAATTTACTTATTGAAGGCATATTTTTTATATTTTCCTCTAGTTTTGTTGCAATTTCGTCTGTAGCGTCTGGCATTAAAGCAATTGAGTATCCTCCTGCACGTAAAACTCCGTCTTTATTTACTAAAACTCCTAAACTAACTGCTGAATTTTTTTGTTCTGATTCTACAAAATATCTTGCAAAATCCTCTGCAATTTCTCCACTTGTTAATGGTACTATTCCGATATATGGTTCTTTTAGCCCTATATCTTTTATTATATTTAGATATCCTTGTCTTCCTACAGCTCCACCTACGTCTATTTTTCCTTGTTCATTTAATGGCAATTCTGTATGTGGATTTTGTATATATGCTCTTACTTTTGGTGTTTTATCTGATACAGCTATCATTGAACCTATTGGTCCATTTCCTTTTATTTGTGCACTGATACTGTCACTTTCATTTTTTAATTCTACTCCCATTAGTGCAACTGCTGTTAATAATCGTCCTAATGCTGCTGTTGTAGTTGGTGTTAAATCATGTATTTTTCTTGCTTCTTCTACTAATTCCGTAGATTCTATTACTGTTATTAGAACTTTTTTGTCATGTGCTAAATATTTTTTAATTTGGTCACTCATTTTATTTTCTCCTAATTATTATAAAACTTTTAATATTATAGCATTTTACCTATATTTTTTCAATTATTAAATAGCTATATCATACTATCTTACTCAGAACAATAGTGGGCTGATAAAAATCTGCTAAACTTTAATAAGCAACGTTCAGCCCACGTTTAATTGTTCGTCCGCGAAAATTCTGAAAGAATTTTCTGTGGAATGTATTTATATTATAGGAAGTTCGGAGAACTTTCCTATAATATAAAAAAGGTGCCCTGTTTTTAGGGCACCTTTGAAAGTTTTATTCTTTTATATCATTTACTGGATTTGGATTTTCATTATTAGTTGCATCTTCTATTGTTACTATTTTTTCAGTATTAATTTTTAAGTTTTTATATTTCTTTAATCCAGTTCCTGCTGGGATTAATTTACCAATGATAACATTTTCTTTTAATCCTAGTAATTCGTCTGTTTTACCTTTAATTGCTGCATCTGTTAATACTTTTGTTGTTTCTTGGAATGATGCTGCTGATAAGAATGAGTCTGTCGCCAAAGATGCTTTTGTAATTCCTAGTAATACTCTCTTTCCTTTTGCAGGTCTCTTTCCTTCTTCGATGGCTTTATTATTTGCTTCTTCAAATTCATACATATCTACTAATGAAGCTGTAAACATTCCAGTGTCTCCACTGTCTTCAATTCTTACTTTATTTAACATTTGTTTTGTAATAGCTTCAATATGTTTGTCGTTGATATCAACACCTTGGTTTCTATAAACTTTTTGAACTTCTGAAATAATATATTTGTAAACTCCTTCTGGTCCGTTGATAGCTAAAATATCGTTTGGATTTATACTTCCTTCTGTTAGAGGAGCTCCAGCTGCTACTTCTTCTCCTTCTTTTACTTTTACTTTTGATCCAAATGGTATTACATATGTTTTAGCATCATCTTTACCTACAACTGTTACTTCTTTTCTCTTCTTTTCATCATTTATAGTAACTTTACCAGCTATTTCAGTTATTGTAGCTAAACCTTTAGGGTTTCTAGCTTCAAATAACTCTTCAACTCTAGGAAGACCTTGTGTAATATCTCCTCCAGCTACACCACCAGTATGGAAAGTTCTCATTGTAAGCTGTGTACCAGGCTCACCGATTGATTGAGCAGCTATAATACCTACTGATTCACCAATTGCAACTCTTTGTCTTGTTCCAAGACCCATACCATAGCATTTACTACATGCTCCATATTTACTTCTACATCCTAAGATTGATCTAACATTTACTTTAGTGATTCCACTATCCATAATCTTTTTAGCTAGGTCATCTGTAATCATTGTGTTTGTATCACATAGTAATTCTTTTGTTTCTGGATGATATAAATCTTCTATTAAATATCTACCAACTAGTCTTTCGTCTAGTTTTTCTAGTACTTGATTTCCTTCTCTGATTTCTTCTACTTCAATTCCATCATGTGTTCCACAGTCATCTTCTCTTATTATAAGATCTTGTGAAACATCAACTAATCTTCTTGTTAGGTATCCAGAGTCAGCTGTTCTTAGGGCTGTATCTGCAAGACCTTTTCTAGCACCGTGTGATGAAATAAAGTATTCTAGTGCATCTAGTCCTTCACGGAAACAAGATTTGATTGGAATTTCAACAGCTTTACCCGATGTATCAGCCATAAGTCCACGCATACCAGCGATTTGTCTTAATTGGTTCATGTTACCTCTGGCTCCTGATTGTGCCATCATGTAAATTGGGTTTAAATCATCAAAGTTATCTTTCATAGCTTCTGTAACGTCTTTTGTTGCTTTTTCCCAAACTTTAATAACTGCTTCATATCTTTCATCATCAGTTATTAAACCACGTTTAAATTGTTTTCTAATATTTTCAACTTCTTGTTCTGATTTTGCTAATATTTCTTTTTTAGCTTCTGGTACGGCAACATCATCAACAGACACTGTTATAGCACCTTTTGTTGAGTATTTATATCCTATTGCTTTTATATAATCTAGTACTTCTGCTGATTTTGATAATCCGTGTGCATTTATACATTTAGCTATAATTTTTCCTAAGTTTTTCTTTATAACAGGGAAATCAATTTCTAAATCAAATGCTTTTTCTGGATCTGTTCTATCTACAAATCCTAAATCTTGTGGTATTCCTTCATTGTAAATAATTCTTCCTACTGTTGTTTCTATTGTTTTTGATTTTATTTCTCCATCAATTTCTTTACTTAGTCTAACTTTTATTTTGCAATGTAATCCTACGTCTCCATTTTGATATGCCATTAATGCTTCTTCTTTATTTGAGAAGTACATTCCTTCTCCTTTTTCACCGTCTATTTGAACAGTTAAGTAATATGCACCTAAAATCATATCTTGTGTAGGTACTGTAACTGGTTTACCATCTTGTGGTTTTAGAAGGTTATTTACTGATAGCATTAAGTATCTTGCTTCTGCTTGTGCTTCTGGTGTTAATGGTACGTGAACAGCCATTTGGTCACCGTCGAAGTCAGCGTTGAATGCTGTACATACTAATGGGTGAAGTTTGATTGCTCTACCTTCAACTAGTATTGGTTCAAATGCTTGAATACCAAGTCTATGTAGTGTAGGAGCACGGTTCAATAATACTGGATGATCTTTTATAACATCTTCTAGTATATCCCATACTTCTGGTCTTAGTTTTTCTACCATTCTTTTTGCATTTTTAATGTTGTGTGCAATTCCTCTTCCTACTAATTCTTTCATTACGAAAGGTTTGAAAAGTTCTATTGCCATTTCTTTAGGAAGTCCACATTGATATATTTTTAATTCTGGACCTACAACGATAACTGAACGTCCAGAGTAGTCAACTCTCTTTCCTAATAGGTTTTGACGGAATCTACCTTGTTTTCCTTTTAACATGTCTGATATAGATTTTAATGGTCTATTTCCAGCACCTGTTACAGGTCTTCCACGTCTTCCGTTATCAATTAATGCATCTACAGATTCTTGTAACATTCTTTTTTCGTTTCTTACAATTATTTCTGGTGCACCTAATTCTAATAATCTTTTTAATCTGTTATTTCTGTTTATTACTCTTCTGTATAAGTCATTTAAGTCTGATGTAGCAAATCTACCACCGTCTAATTGTACCATTGGTCTAATTTCTGGTGGAAGTACAGGAATAACGTTCATAACCATCCATTCTGGTTTATTGTCTGATAATCTAAAGCTTTCTACTGTATCTAATCTTTTAGCTATTTTAGCTTTTTTCTGTTCAGAAGCTTTTTCTAATTCTTTCTTTAATTTTGTAGCTAGTTTTTCTGTATCTATTTCTGCTAAAAGTTTTCTTATTGCTTCTGCACCCATTTCAGCTTTGAATGATCCTTTTCCGTATTTTTCAACTGCTTCATGGTATTCTTTTTCGTTTATTATTTGGTTTTTTAATAATCCTGATGTTCCTTTATCTGTTACGATATATGATGCAAAATAGATTACTTTTTCTAATTCTCTTGGTGAGATATCTAATAATAAAGCTATTCTGCTTGGTATTCCTTTGAAATACCAAATGTGTGCTACTGGAGCAGCAAGTTCTATGTGTCCCATTCTTTCACGTCTTACTTTTGCTTTAGTAACTTCAACACCGCATCTATCGCAGACAATTCCTTTATATCTTACTCTTTTATATTTACCACAATGACATTCCCAGTCTTTTGTTGGTCCAAATATTTTCTCACAGAAAAGTCCATCTTTTTCTGGTTTTAAAGTTCTGTAATTGATTGTTTCTGGTTTTTTTACTTCTCCATGAGACCATTCTCTAACTTTCTCATCTGATGCTAATCCAATTTTGATTTTGTTAAACACTTCCAATTCTTCCATTGTTTATTGGTAGCCTCCCTTAAATTATTTTCTTGACTATCTTTTATCTTAATAAAATATACACTGCTGAACAACTTGTTTTGGAATTTTATTAAAATTTTGAGATAAATATTTAATTACTTTCTATTTTTATAGCTGTTTCTAAAATAAGATTTTACTCTTATTTTAGAAACCACTAATAATTTTATTCTTCTGAATCGATGTCTCCTAATATTGCATTTGGATCTAATTCTTCATCTCCTAATAATCCGTCAAATAATCCGTCTGCATCTATGTCCATTTCGTCGTCTAAGTCGCTTTCTAACTCATCTTCTGAAACTTCTGTTAAATTTTGTTCTTCTAGTAATTCTTCTTCCATCATTTGTCTTCCTTGTTCTTCTGTAAGTTCTATTCCGTCTTCTACGTGTTCTTTTAATTCAAGTTCTTCGTCTGTGTCAGAATATAATTTTACATCTAAACCTAATGATTGAAGTTCTTTTATCATTACTTTGAATGACTCTGGTATTCCTGGTTCTGGAATATTTTCACCTTTAACAATTGCTTCATAGGTTTTTACTCTACCTACAACATCATCTGATTTTACTGTTAAGATTTCTTGTAATGTATAAGCAGCACCATATGCTTCTAATGCCCAAACTTCCATCTCTCCAAAACGTTGTCCACCAAATTGAGCTTTACCTCCAAGAGGTTGTTGTGTTACTAATGAGTATGGTCCAGTTGAACGAGCATGTATTTTGTCATCAACTAAGTGGTGAAGTTTTAACATGTACATTACACCAACTGTAATTGGATGGTCAAATGGTTCACCTGTTCTACCATCATAAAGAATTGTTTTTCCGTTTGTTTCAAGTCCTGCTAATTTTAAGCATTCTTCGATATCTTCTTCTGATGCACCATCAAATACTGGTGTAGCTATTTTCCAATCAAGCATTCTTGCTGCTGCTCCTAAATGAACTTCAAGCACCTGTCCTAAGTTCATACGAGAAGGTACACCAAGTGGGTTAAGAACTACATCAACTGGTGTTCCATCTGGTAAGAATGGCATATCTTCTTCTGGCATAATTCTTGAGATAACACCTTTGTTTCCGTGACGTCCAGCCATTTTATCACCAACTGATATTTTTCTTTTTTGAGCTATATATACTCTTATTACTTTGTTTACACCAGGTCCTAATTCATCTGAATTATCTCTAGTGAATACTTTAACATCAACTATTGTTCCAGCTTCTCCATGAGGTACACGTAGTGAAGTATCTCTTACTTCTCTAGCTTTTTCACCAAATATTGCTCTTAATAGTCTTTCTTCTGCTGTTAGTTCTGTTTCTCCTTTTGGAGTAACTTTACCTACTAGAATGTCTCCAGGTCTAACTTCAGCACCAACTCTGATTACACCGTCTTCGTCTAAGTCTCTTAAACTGTCTTCTCCAACATTTGGTATATCTCTTGTGATTTCTTCTGGCCCTAGTTTTGTATCACGACATTCGCAATCGTAATCTTCTATATGTATAGATGTTAATACATCTTCTTTTACAAGTCTTTCATTTAACAAAATAGCATCTTCATAGTTATAACCTTCCCAAGTTGTAAATGCGATAAGCAAGTTTTTACCAAGAGCCATTTCACCTTTATCTGTAGCAGGTCCATCAGCGATAATGTCTCCTTTTTTAATTTGCTCACCTGTTTTTACAATTGGTCTTTGATTTATACATGTTGCACCATTTGTTCTTTTAAATTTGCGTAGGTGATATACTTTTTCTTCACCTTTTTTATTTTTTATTTTGATTTCATCAGCTACAACTCTTGTAACTTCTCCGTCTTCTTCTGCTACTACAACTACTCCTGAGTCTTTAGCAGCTCTGTATTCGATTCCTGTTCCAACTCTAGGTGAATCTGTAATCATAAGTGGTACAGCTTGACGTTGCATGTTTGCACCCATTAGGGCACGGTTAGCATCATCGTGTTCTAAGAAAGGTATCATTGCTGCAGCAACAGAAACTAATTGTTTTGGTGATACGTCAACATAGTCAACTTTTTCTTTCTCAACTTCTATGATTTCATTTAAGTATCTAACTCTAATTCTGTCATTTACAAATCTATTTTCTTCATCTAGTGGTTCAGAAGCTTGAGCTACTATATAATTATCTTCTTCATCTGCGGTCATATATTCTACTTCGTCTGTTAGTTTTCCTGTTGCTTTATCTACTTTTCTATATGGTGTTTCAACAAATCCATATTCGTTTATAACTGCAAATGTAGTAAGAGCTGATATAAGACCAATGTTTGGTCCTTCTGGTGATTCTATAGGACATAATCTACCATAGTGTGTATAGTGAACGTCACGTACTTCGAATCCAGCTCTTTCTCTAGATAGTCCACCAGGTCCTAATGCAGATATTCTTCTTTTATGTGTTAATTCTGATAATGGATTTGATTGATCCATGAATTGTGATAATTGTGAACTTCCAAAGAATTCTCTAATTGATGATGTAATTGGTTTTGTGTTTATTAATGTTTGTGGTGTTACAACATCTAAGTCTTGGATTGTCATTCTTTCACGAACAACTCTTTCAAGTCTTGTTAAACCAATTCTGAATTGATTTTGTAGTAATTCTCCTACGCATCTAATACGTCTGTTTCCTAAGTGGTCTATATCATCTGTTTTTCCTAATCCATGATCTAAGTTTAATAGATAACTTACTGATCCTAATATGTCTTCTGTTGTGACATGTTTTGGAACTAATTCATCCATTCTTTCATTTATAACTTTTGCTAAGTCTTTTTCTTCAGTGTTGTCTAGTATATTTTTTAATACTTCATAATTAACTAGTTCTTTAACTTTAACATCTTTTAAAACTTTTTCAGTTACAAATGCTCTAATATCAACTGTTCCGTTACCTATAATTCTTACTTTTTTATCTTCTACTTTAATGTCTACTACATTTATTCCTGAATTTTGAATTTCTTCAGCTACTTCTGGAGTTATTACTTCGTCTTTTCCTACGAATAATTCTCCTGTTTCTTGATTTATAATGTCAGCATATGCTACTCTGTTTGTAATTCTAGTAGCTAAGCTTAATTTTTTATTGTATTTATATCTACCTACTCTAGCTAAATCATATCTTCTATCATCGAAGAATAATCCGTTGAATAAGTTTCTAGCAGCGTCTACTGTAGGTAATTCTCCTGGTCTTAGTTTTTTGTAGATTTCTATTAATGCATCTTCTTGTGTTTTAATAGAATCTTTTGCTATTGTTGCAATTAATTTTTCTTCTTCACCAAAGAAGTCTATTATTTGGTCATCAGTTAAAAGTCCTATTGCTCTTAATAATGATGTTACTGGTAATTTTCTTGTTCTGTCTATTCTAACCCAGAATACGTCATTACTATCTGTTTCATATTCTAACCATGCTCCTCTTATTGGCATAACTGTTGATGTATATATTTTCTTTCCTGTTTTGTCATATGTTGAATCATAATAACATCCTGGAGAACGAACTAATTGGCTTACAACAACTCTTTCAGCTCCATTTATTACGAATGTAGCACTGTCTGTCATAAGTGGGAAATCTCCTAAATAGATTTCTTGTTCTTTAATTTCTCCTGTTTCTCTGTTTATAAGTCTTACTTTAACGTGTAATCTTGTTGAATATGTAGCGTCTCTTTCTTTTGCTTCTTCTAATGTGTATTTTGTTTTTTCTTCCATGTAGTAATCAAAGAATTCTAATACTAGGTTTCCAGAATAGTCTATAATTGGTGAAATATCTTTTAATACTTCTCCTAAACCTTCTTTAACGAACCATTCATAAGAATCTTTTTGAACCTTTATAAGGTTAGGCATTTCTATGCTGTCACCTATTTTTGAAAAGGTTTTTCTTGTACATTTCTCATGTTTAATGTCTTTAACTTTAACCAAAAAAAATCACCCCTATTTTCTTGTTTGTTGGTTAATACAAACTTTTAAATTACAGCAGGTAATGTGATATATTTTAAAGAAAGTCCTTCTTAAATATCAGGTTGTTATTTTCAAAATATGTTCCCTGCTAAAAAAACATTTTAAAAATAGTTCCTCTGAAATTTAATTCCTCTTTCTTTTTATATTAAATTTTGTCCCAATAAGTATATCATAGCTTTCCCTAAGGGTCAACAGTTTTTCAGGAAAAAATTTGAAGTTTATTAAAAGTACATTATAAATCGAAGTGAAAGATAGCAGTATTAGCCAATTTTGCTCTTCGCAATCTCCATAATAAAAAACTCCGTTTTTATATGGTAGATTGCTCAATTTCGCACTTCGATAAACTTTGTTTATCTGCGTTTGGTCGCTAGCGCAATTTGCTAATACTGCTATCTTTCACTTCGATATTATTTGTATTAAAATAACTTCAAATTATTCTTCTGAAAGTTCGTCTTCCTCTGGTTTTTCTATTATACAAGCTTTTACTTTTTCAATATGTTTATCCTCAATTTTTTCAAGTTTATAGATAACTTTTTCAGTCTCTATTATTTTTCCTTTATCTTTTTCATTTGGTATTCTTCCTAATTTTTCTACCAAATATCCTGAAAGTGTATCATATTCACCTTCTTCTATTGTTATATTCAAATAGTCTTCTACTTCATATATTGCTATATTTCCATTTAGCATGTATGTTGTTTCATCTATCTTTTCTACTGTTTTTTCTACTTCATCATATTCATCATAGATTTCTCCAACTATTTCTTCTAATATATCTTCTATTGTTACTATTCCTGATGTTCCGCCATATTCGTCTACTACTATTGCTATCTGCCTTCTATGTTTTCTTAATTCGTCAAATAATTCGTTTATTCTTTTTGCTTCTGGTACAAAGTATGCTTCTTTCATAAGATTTCTTATTCTTGTTTTTTTGTCTCTTTTAGATAGTAATATATCTTTTATATATACTATTCCTTTTATATTATCTATATTTTCATCATATATTGGTACTCTACTATATCTTAAATCTTCTGATAATTCTGTTATTACTTCCGTTATTGACATATTCATGTCTAATGCAAATATATCAGTTCTTGGAACCATTATTTCAGATACCACTTTGTCATTAAATTCAAATACTCTATTAATCATGTTTTTTTCTGATTTATTTATAGTTCCTTTTTCTTCTCCTACATCTACCATCATTCTGATTTCTTCTTCTGTTACTGTTTCTTCTTCATTTTCAGAAACTCCAAATAATTTTGAAACTATATTAGTTGAAAATGTTAGAAATTTAACAAATGGTGCTGTTATTACTGATATTGTTTTTATTATTCCTATTGATGCAAAGGCTATTTTTTCACAATTTTTCATTGCTAATCTTTTTGGCACTAGTTCTCCAAAAATTAACGTAAAGTATGAAAGTATAATTGTTATTAATATAATTGATATATTATTCCAAGCTGCTAAACCTATTTGTGGAATTTTATCATTTAATATTGGTGCTAACTCGCTTGCAAATGTTTCAGCAGCAAAGGCACTTGATAAGAATCCAGCTAGTGTTATTCCTATTTGTATTGTAGCTAAAAATTTGCTTGGATTTACTAGCATATCTTTTATTTTTTTAGCTTTTTTATTTCCTTCTTTAGCTTGTTTGTCAATCTTTGCATCATTTAGTGATATAAATGCTATTTCTGCTGATGCAAAAAATGCATTTAGTAATATCAATATTATGATTATTAATATCTGCATTTATATTTCTCCTTTAAATTTAATAATAGGTAGTTTATTATATATTTTTAAATTAGTCTATTACATTTTAAAAAAATTATCAAGATAATTTCTTTTTTCATAAAATTTATATACTTATTTTGTATTGTTCCATTATAAATTAATTATTTTTCATAAAAAGTCTTGCCATTTTAGGTTTTGCGTGTTAAAATATTAAAAGTAAAATTTACTTATATCGCAAGAGGAGGTGCAATAGATATGCCAAACATTAAATCAGCAATAAAAAGAGTTAGTGTTATTGAAAAGAAAACTCTTCAAAATAATATGATTAAAACTGGATACAGAACAGCTGTTAAAAAGTTTGAAGCATCTGTAGAAGCTGGAAACAAAGAAGAAGCTACAGCAAATTTAAAAGCTGCTGTTAAAAAAATAGATCAAGCTTGCAGCAAAGGTGTTATCAAAAAAAATACAGCATCTAGAAAAAAATCAAACTTAGCAAAAAAATTAAATGAAATGAAATAAAAAAAAATAGAGCTTAGATAAATCTAAGTTCTATTTTTTTCTTTTATTAACCATAACGTACAACTACAAGCTATAACTGATATAACACCAATTATTCCTATTTTAAACACTTCTATTCCTACATAGTATAGCTCTGCCGATATGTATAACTTATAGTGAATAAATAGTATAGCTACTCCCATTAAACTAATCAAAAAGAATATCCACTGTCCAATATTAATCATTTTAACTATTTTTTTATCCATCTTCTTTATTTTCTTTATAATACTCTGCATATTCTCTCTCCTTTTTAGTTCTATGTTTTATATATTCTATATTAGCAGAGTTTGTTTTGGCTTTCAATTGTACTTTTTTCCAGTTTTTCCATATTTTTTTATAATGCTATTATTGTACTTGTTTTTTTTATTTTCATGATATATAATTCGTCTTGTAATTTAAAAGGAGACTTAAGTTTTGTGGAAAATTTTATTGTTAATCAAAAATTTTTAACAAAAAAACATATTGTTCTTATAACAATAATTGTGGTTTTAGTAATTGTTGTTGCTCTTTTGTTTGTTCTTTATATGCATAAACATTCGTCAGCTGCACTAGTTTCTAATACTACTTTTACGTCAAAATCTGGTGAAATAAGTTTAACTCTTTCTGATAAATATCAATTTTCTTTATCTGAAAAAGGAACATATGAAATCGTTTTAAAGTCTGAGGTTTCTAAATCTTCTATATATGTTTCTAAAGTTTCTGCTAACAATATTAGAGATAAAAATAAATTTATTGAATATGATAAAGATGATTATATTTCTAAATTTTCTAATATTAGTGAAGTATCTGATATCGATGTAAAAACAATTAATGGTTTAGAAGCATATAATTATCATTTCACATATAAAGATACGATGTATGTTGATGTTTATTGGATTTTTAAAGATTCTTATATTTATGTTTTTGACTTTAATATTGATACTGGTGTAAATGATATGTCTTCTCATATGGATGAAATTATGAATTCTTTGAAATTAAATTAGGAGGTATTATGGTATCGTTTTTTGCTACTTTAAGAGGTATTCCTCTTATTTTTAAATATTTATTAACTTGTATAGTTGGTATGACTCCAATTATTGAAATTAGGGGCGCTATTCCTTTAGGAGTGGCTATGGGATTAGATTATTGGTCTGCTTATATATGTAGTTTTATTGGTAATATTATTCCTATATTTTTCATTGTGAAATATATTAGACCTTTATTTGATTTCTTTGGAAGATGGAAAATATTCAAAAAAATTATCGATTGGGCTTCTGATAAAGCTACTAGAAAGATTAAAGAAAATCCGAAGTTGCAAACTGCTGTTAGTTTCGCATTATTTATTTTTGTCGCAATTCCACTTCCTACAACTGGTGCTTGGGTTGGTTCATTAGTTGCTAACTTTTTAGATTTGCCTTTAAAGAAAGCTTTTCCTCCTCTTGCTCTTGGTGTGGCAGTTGCAGGTTTTATAGTTTTATTTGCAACAGGTGCAGTTGTAGCTGCTTTTTAATATATTTGAATGACTTTCATATAATAAAAAAATGGGTTCCTATTTTAGGAACCCTATTTTTATTCAATTGTTATTTTAGTATTTTCTTCTAAATTCTTTCTATAAGATTTTATTTTTATACGTATATCTATAAAATCCATTATTAAAACTTTTATTATCGCTACTATTGGTACTGATAAAAACATTCCTATGATTCCGAAAAATTCGCCACCTACTGTTACTGCAAATATGACAAGTACCGGACTAATTTTTAGACCATCTCCTAGAATCTTTGGATTAATAATATTTGAATCAATTTGCTGTAATATTATTACTGTTATAGCCATTATTAGCGCTTGATTTATTCCTCCTGTAAATAATGTTATAACTACTGCAATTACTATTGCTATTATTGCTCCAAAATATGGAATGATATTAAATAATCCTATAAACATTCCTAGTAATATACCATATTTTACTCCTATTATGCTCATTGCTATAGATGCTAATACTCCTACTATTACTCCATCAATTATTTGACAATATATGAAGTCTAATAATATATGATTTGATTTATCAAAATATTTATTTACTCTTGCATATGTTGGAGAATCAAACATTGCTTTTGCACATTTTTTCAAAAATTCTTTTATTTCTCCTCTTTGTAATAGTAAATAAATTGATACTACTATTGTGACAAATATATTAAATACTACCCCAAATACTCCTATTACTTTGCCTGCATAATCTATTATCTTTTCTGTACTTATTAATGATTCTATATCTATTTTTTTAATCTTATTGGTTATTTCTTCTATATTTATCTTCTTTAGTATTGAATCTTCTTCGGCATTTTCTATTGTTTCTTGAGCCTTTTGTATATAGGTTGGAATATTATTATATAATTCTACTGTACTGTTTTTGATTGGTGGTATTACACAGTTTATTAACCATACTACTAGTAAAATTGCAATTATGTATGTTAAAAATACGCTTAAGGGTCTAGCAATTTTTGATAAAAATTTATTTTTTTTGAAATTTCTTTCAAAAAATGCTACTGGTTTGTAAAATAAATATGCTAGTATTGTTGCCATTATAAATGGCATAATTACTGATATTACTCTTTTTAGTATCTCATATAATGTTTTAAAATCACTTACAAATTTATATATTAGAATTAATGACACTCCTAGAGTAAAGTAGTATACCCATTTGCTTATTCCTTTTTTTGTTTTCATAAGTTTACTCCTCTATTTATATAATGATATTTATTGTACTACAAATTCGCCTTTTTTTCAATGTTTCTCACTTTATTTAGTAATCGTTTTCATAAAATAATAGAGCAATGATGAGATAAGAACAATAGTGGGCTGATAAAAATTTGCTAAACTTTAATAAGCAACGTTCAGCCCACGTTTAATTGTTCGTCCGCGAAAATTCTGAAAGAATTTTCTGTGGAATGTATTTATATTATAGGAAGTTCGGAGAACTTTCCTATAATATAAAAAA